>Ga0208595_1000026_pt1 | contig 48988 bp, 49 predicted proteins | sample LakMenEpi28Jun11_FD_150742 | JGI IMG/M metagenome (GOLD analysis project Ga0208595, IMG submission 150742) | Freshwater microbial communities from Lake Mendota, WI - 28JUN2011 deep hole epilimnion (SPAdes) | ecosystem: Environmental > Aquatic > Freshwater > Lake > Epilimnion/Euphotic zone ...
GGAGTGTTCATCTAGCTGCATCCATTCGGATGTATATAGAAGACATTTGGTTTTTTTTGTTTCTTTGTCCAATTTGATTAAAGGTAAAAATTCGTCAAATTCAAGAAGGATTTTTGCGGCTTCTTGCATTTTTATGAAATCTAAATTGTAAAATGGAAATTCGTAACTGTAAAGTTTTAAAAAGGGATTTTTCCGTGTATGTAAAAAATAGTGATATTTTCTTGAAGTAGCATCAAAACGGGCATGTGCATTATCTTTGACTGGAATAATTGAATGTATTGAAATGCTTCTAGGAAGCAATGCATTCATTTTCATTGCAAAATTAGAAGTCAGTTCTTTGGGGCCATCCCAGTGTGCGATATAATAATCGGCATGAACGCCCGTATCGGTTCGTCCGCAACCAATTATTTTTTGTGAAACTCTTGTTAAAACCGTAAGGGCGTTTTCAATTTCTTCTTGAATCGATGGATGGTTGGGTTGAAACTGCCAACCGCTAAAATTGGTGCCATCGTAACTTAATGTCATAAAATATCGTTGTTGGCTTTGGGTCATATTATTATTTCGTTTCGGTATCAAAAATGTCAAAATCTTGCGATTCAAATAGAGGCTTCCATTCCATTAATATCCTAAGATTTGGAGGTAATAAATTGTTATGACGATTTCCAATGTGTTTTATAATTCCAAAAATCGCATTTTTATATCTAAGGAAATAATATCCTTTTTTTTCAATTGATAAATCAAAAATTTCTTTGCTTAAATATTGTAAGGCTTGAAATTTATTAACTTCTACAATATCTATCTTTTTTTCATCCAAGCCTTCAATAGTTGATAAATAATAATTTGGAATAAACCCATTTTTTGATTCTTCTCCAATTGGTATTCCGATTTGTTTGATATATAAGTGTTTCTTTATTACGGGTAGCATTTTCAGAACAGAATGACTCACAGCATAGGTCGATTGTGGCATTGTGTATTCTGAAACATGTTCTAAATAGTTTTTTGATAGAAAATTTTGAATATATTTAGTTTTAGTGTTAAAATAGCAGGGCTTATATTCATAATTGGAGGCTTCTTCTTTTTTTTGAAGAATCGCACAAAAGAATCCCTCTCCTTTTAATTTATGAGGATAAAATCCATAGCCGTTTAGGTTTTCAGCGCAAACTTCGGTGATGCCCCATGCTTCCTCGAGGTCTATATGAATCGTGTCAAAAGAAAGTCCATTGTTTTTTAATTTGAGTAATAAATGTTCATTTTCCTCCGGATTGTAGGTACATGTACTGTAAATCAAAACGCCTCCTGGCTTTAATGCCGGCCAAATATCGTTTAAAATGTCAAATTGTCGAATTGCACATTTTTCGGCATTTTCGATACTCCATTCCGTTGCCGCGTTTGGGTCTTTACGAAAAAGTCCTTCGCCCGAACAAGGCGCATCCACAGTAATAAGGTCAAAGAAATGATTCATTTTGCCAAAGTCCGCCGCATTATTTTGCGTAACTACCATGTTTGTTTTTCCCCATTTGCTTATGTTTTGTTTTAAAACGGCATTTCTTTTTTCTACAACTTCGTTGCATACAAAAAAATCGGTAATCTCGATTATACTTGAAATTAGCGTCGATTTGCCGCCTGGAGCTGCACACAAATCTAAAACAGAATGAAATGGAAAATCTTTTGATTTGAGTTGCTCAATGACGTGCTCCAAAAACATACTACTGGCTTCTTGAACGTAATAATGGGAAGCCCAAAAATAAGGATCTAAAGTAAAAATAGGTCTTTGGGGTAAAAAATAACCGTTTGAACTCCAAGGTACTTTTGGAAAGTTGATTTTTGAAGATTTTGACGGATTGATTCGTATTGAAGTCGCAGAGGGTTGATCTAATGCATCTAAAAATTCAGTCGATTTGTCGCTGAATTGTTGTTTGATTCGTTTTTCAAAAGGAGCTGGCCATTTAGACATTATAAATAAATGGTATTTGAATTGTAAATAATATGAAAATAGTTCAAATTGTCGAGTTTTTATGATGAATAAAAAGGTGTATTCAGATATAAAAGAACAAATATAAATTATTTAAAAAAAATACAAGGGTTCCTTTTAGAAAAAAAGAAGAATAGGAGGGAATCGGCTCTTGTTTCAAACTCTTTAAAATAAACGATTTTCCATGGTTTGAAAGCTTTCGTTGAATAAACGTATCCATTATTGTGTCTTAAAATTCTTTTAGTTAAATCATTTGTTTGTCCGATATAAAAACGGTCAAATTTTTCAGAATAAAGGATATAAGTGAAAAACATAGAAAGATAGAATCTACTAAAAACAAAAAAAGACTTACCGAAGTAAGTCTTTTTGTACCCCGGGCGGGACTTGAACCCGCACGGACATTACTGCCCACAGGATTTTAAGTCCTGCGTGTCTACCAATTCCACCACCAGGGTATAGGTGTTTTTTGTGTGGAGCGAAAGACGAGATTCGAACTCGCGACCCCAACCTTGGCAAGGTTGTGCTCTACCAGCTGAGCTACTTTCGCATTTTTTTAACAAAAACGAGTGCAAAATTAAAAGAAAAAATTAAAATGCAATGTTTTTTTTATTTTACAAAATAATTGAGGTCGAGAGCGGATTCGAACCGCTGTACAAGCTTTTGCAGAGCTCTGCCTAGCCACTCGGCCACCCGACCTTAATATTTTAAAAGAACGCTTTTCAAATTAGGAGTGCAAATATAAAACTATTTTTAACTATGCGTAGTTTTTTTTTAAATTTGCACTTCAATTTTATATATATAATTTAAAAATGCAAGATATTTTTTCTTCACGAAAGCTTTTTATTCAAGCAGTTATATTAATAGCTTGCATTGTTTTTATATTAAAATTATTTTATCTTCAAGTTATCGACTCTGGGTATCGAGAAAAAAGTAATGAAAATGCCATCAAAGAACTCATCGTTTATCCTCCAAGAGGACAAATTTTTGATCGAAATTCTAAATTAATTGTGCATAATGAAAACTTATTTGATATTATGGTTACTTATAATGAAGTTCCTAAAAATATTGATTCTATAAGACTTTGCGAGTATCTTGGTATTGATATGGAATATTATCAAGAGCAAATGAAAAAAGCAAAAAAACAATCGAGATATAAAGAGTTTCAGTTTTTAAAACAAGTCTCTATAGAAACCTATAATCGTTTTCAGGAACATATCCATAAATTTAAAGGATTTTATGGTCAAAGCCGTTTTATAAGAAATTATCCTGATTCCTCTGCGGCATTAATTCTTGGAGATATTGGAGAAGTGGACAGTTCACAAATTAAGGCTAGCGAGGATTACGTTTATCTTAGTGGAGAGTATATTGGGAAAAATGGCTTGGAACAAAGTTATGAAAAATATTTGAGAGGTCAACGTGGAGTTAAAACCGTTATGGTTGATGCATTTGGAAGAGTATTAGGTAGTTTTTCGGAAGGGCAATATGATAAAAAATCTAAAGCGGGAGATGATTTGATTTCTACTTTAGATATTGATTTGCAAAAGTTTGGGGAGGCATTGCTAACTAATAAAAAAGGAAGTATTGTAGCTATTGAGCCCAATACAGGAGAGATTTTAGCACTTTGTAGTGGTCCTACATACGATCCAAATATTCTTAAAGGGAAAATTCGAGGAGAAAATTATGCAAAACTAGTTCGAAATAAAAATAAACCATTATTGAATAGAGCGATTCAAGGGGTTTATCCTCCCGGTTCCATTTTTAAGGCTGCAGTGGCTTTAGTAGCGCTTCAAATGCGAGCCATTGATATTAATTTCACGTATTATTGCCCTGGTTATTATCCAATTGGAGCTAAAAGACTAAAATGTTCTCATGGGCATCCGGCGTGTAAAAATATTATGGAGGCGCTTATGCATTCTTGTAATCCTTATTTTTGTCAAACGTTTAGAAATTCAATTGATGTTGATAATGCTAAATCTATTGCTTTAGACTACAGTAAATGGTATAAAAATATGATGCGTTTTGGTTTGAATCAAAAATTAGGTTTGGACATAAAAAATGAAAAGAAAGGGAATCTTCCGGACACCGGATTTTATAATCGAATGTATCGAAATTCTTGGAAGCCAACCACTATTATTTCATTAGGTATCGGTCAAGGAGAAGTTTTGATGACGCCGTTGCAAATGGCAAATACCTATGCAGCTATTGCAAATAGAGGATATTATATTGTTCCTCATTTGGTTAAAAATATTGTAAAAGATGGTGTAAAATATAAGAATCCAAGTATTAAAAAAGTTATGGTACCTATCGAACAAAGTAAATACAATGCGGTTATCGATGGATTGGAACGTGTAGTGGTTTCTGGAACCGCACGAAGTTCTAAAATTGAAGGGATTTCTTTGTGTGGAAAAACGGGTACGGCTCAGAATCCTCACGGAAATGATCACTCTATTTTTGTAGGTTTTGCTCCTAAAGATAATCCAAAAATTGTAGTTGCTTGTGTGGTCGAAAATGCAGGAAGTGGCGGTGGAACTGCGGGGCCCATTGTAAGTTTGATATGTGAAAAATTTATTAATAAAAAATTAACTCCTGCTCGTGAAGCTACATTTCAAATGATTAAAAATCGTCATATTATAAAATTTAATTTAGATGAAGACATCGTCGATAGTCAATAAAATAGATTGGCAATTAACAATTGCATATTTAGTACTTATGTTTTTTGGTTGGATTGCGGTATATTCTGCTGCGTATAATGCGGATCATCCAAATATTTTTGATTTCAAAATGACCTATGGTAAACAATTTGTTTGGATTGTTGTCAGTTTGATTATCGGATTTGTTATTATTAATTTAAGCTCTAGGCTTTTTAGTGCATTTGCCAATGTATATTATGTTATCACCATATTGCTTCTTATCTTACTATTGTTCTTTGGTAAAGAAGTTAACGGAAATCGAGCATGGTTTGATCTCGGCTTTTTTAGATTACAACCTTCGGAGTTCTCTAAAATATCAACCGCATTGGTTTTGTCCAGTTTATTAAGTAACGTAGATTTTAATCTTCAAAAAAAATCAAATATTTTTATTTCAGGACTCATCATTTTTCTGCCTTTTGTTTTAGTAGCAACTCATGATACCGGTTCTTCGCTTGTTTTTTTATCCTTTATTCTTTTACTTTATCGTTTTGGGCTTTCCGCTTGGATTGTTTATGTGAGTATGTATTTACTTTTTCTATCCATAGTTTCTTTAATTTTTCCGTTTTATTATATCGTAATCTCTATTAGTTTAATTATTATTTCCGTTATTTTTTATCTCCGAAGACGAAAAGAAATAAGACAAATTATGGCATTTTCAATGCTTTTTATTATAATTACTGGATTTTACAGTTATTCGATAGATTTTACATTTGATAAATTAAAAAAACATCAACAAGACCGTATTCGGGTTATGCTTGGTCAGGATCGAGATGACGAAGGTCGTTTATTAAATGTGCATCAAGTCAAACAAAGCACCATCGCTATAGGTGCAGGGCAATTTTTCGGAAAAGGTTTTTTAAACGGAACGCAATCGAAAGGTAGCTTTCTTCCAGCTAAAGATACGGATACAATTTTTTGTACTATAGGCGAAGAGTTTGGATTTGTTGGCTCTATTTTAGTGATTGCCTTATATGTTTTTATTATGTTTCGTATTATGTTTTTGGCCGAAAAGCAAAAGTCTAAGTTTTCTAAAGTCTATGGATATGCTATAGTTTGTATTTTTGCTATTCATTTTATAATAAATATTGGAATGACTTTGCGTGTGATGCCTGTAATTGGTATCCCTCTTCCTGCCCTGAGTTATGGCGGATCTTCTTTAATTGCATTTACAATTTTGATTTTTTCTTTTATCAAAATGGATAGTGAAAAATGGATATATGCATAATTTTATTAAATTAACGCGCTCTTTTTTAGCTGAAATACGCATTTTTAATCTATTAATGATATTTTCGGCACAATGGATTATAGGTTATAGTATGCAGTTTGAAGCATTTAATCAATCTTATTATTCAAGTATTTTTATTATCATTTTTGGAACCATATTTATTACTGCTGCAGGCTATTTGCAAAATAATTTGTTGGATCTAAAATTGGACATGGAGTGTAAAAAAAAGGAACGCTTTTTTTTATTGCATTTTGCTAAATCTTCTATAAAAATTATTTTTCTTTTTTATATAATTGGGATTTCTTTGATCGCCTTTTATTCATTTTCAATAACGAATTATTCCGTTTTATTGATTTCAATTCTTAGCGTTTTACTTTTAAATCTTTATAATCTTTATTTAAAGAAAATTGTATTTATTGGAAATATTGCAGTTGCTTTACTTTGTATATTTTCAATCATCATTATTTATAAGATCTTTCCAATTCATGAAGGAAAAATAAATTTCTTTCAAAATCCTGTGTTGTTATTTGTTGGTTTTTATTCCTATTTAAGAGAATTTGTGAAAGACTTTGAAGATCAAAAATGTGATGCACAATTTGGATATAAAACATTCCCTATTCTCATTTCAGAAAAAAATAGCTTTATCTATTTCGCATCGCTATTATTTCTTTTTGTTACGTACCTAATTTTTGATGAATTTAAACTTGAAATTATTGGATTTCTTGCTGTTTATCATATAATTTTATTATATTTTTTTTATAATAAGGATTATAGCAAAGTAAGTGTACTACTTAAAACATTATTCTTAATTGGTATTGTTTTTATTTGGAACGCTTTATAAAACAGCATTAGCAATTTTTACAATGCTCTCGCTTCTACTCATCGTATAGTAATGTAATGACGGAACTCCTGCCGCTTTTAGCTCCATACTTTGCGCTATACACCATTCGATGCCTACTTTTTGAATATCTTCATTAGTTTTACATCGTTCCAATTCTTTGGTTAAATCTTCAGGTAAATCCACAAAGAAATGCGAAGGAATTGAATTGATTTGTCTTTTGAATTCAATAGGTTTAAGTCCTGGAATAATTGGAACATTTATCCCCATTTCTCTACATTTCTCAACAAAATTAAAATATTTTTTGTTATCAAAAAACATTTGAGTTACGACATAATCTGCGCCCAAATCTACTTTATGTTTTAGCCATTTTAAATCCGTATTTAAGTTTGGCGCCATAAAATGTTTTTCGGGATATCCTGCTACTCCTATGCAAAAATCCGTTTCCATTTCGTTTATTGTTTCTTCATGAAGAAACTTGCCACGATTCATATTTGCTACTTGCTCTACCAATTCGCTGGCAAAATTGTGAGACTTGTTTTTTTGAATTTGTATATTATTCTTCGTGTCTCCTTTTAAAATCAATACATTTTCAATACCTTGATAATACAAAGAAAAAAGAGCGTCTTCGGTTTCTTCTTTAGAGAATCCTACACAAACTAAATGCGGTACGGTTTCTACATCGTATTTATATGAAATCGCTGCACAAATTCCCACCGTTCCGGGTCTTTTGCGTAAAGGCGCTTCTTCAATTAATCCATCGGCCCTTCTTTTATAAATCATCTCTTCAGGATGGTATGTAACATCTATAAATGCAGGCTTGAATTCCATTAATGGATCTAATACTTCAAATAAATCATTAATTTTTTTACCCTTCTGTGGAGGTAAAATTTCTAAAGAAAATTGCGTTTTTCCATTCGCATTTTTAAGTTTATCTACTATTTTCATTAATCCAAAATATTTGCAAATATAGTTAAATTTAAATTTTTACACTTTTAATTTGATTAAAATCAAACAAACGTTTGGTAAATTAAAAAAATATAGTATCTTTGTGTCAAAATAAAATTGAAATTTATGAGCCAAAATGCATATATAATAAAAGGATTTCGAACAGCAGTAGGTAAAGCACAAAAAGGGGGCTTTCGTTTTACAAGTCCTGTAGATTTAGCCAGTGAGGTGATTAATCATATTTTAGCGACTACGCCCGAATTAGACCCGAAAGATGTTGATGATTTGATTGTAGGTAATGCAGTGCCCGAAGCAGAGCAAGGTTTGCAAATGGCAAGATGGATTTCGGTCCGCTCTAATCTTCCGATGAATGTCAGTGGCGTTACGGTGAATCGATATTGTGGTAGTGGTGTTGAAACAATTGCAATGGCTATAGGTAAAATTCAAGCGGGTTTTGCGGATATTATTATAGCAGGTGGAACGGAAAGTATGAGTTTGGTACCAACAATGGGTTATAAAACGGTTCCAAATTATGAAATCGCAAAAGAACATCCTGACTATTTTATTGGTATGGGCTTAACCGCCGAAGAATTGGCGGTAAAATATAATATCAGTAGAGAAGAAGCCGATCAATTTGCATATGAGTCGCATCAAAAAGCAATTCAAGCCATTGCTTCGGGTAAATTTAAGGATGAAATTGTGCCTGTTGAAATTGAAGAAATTTATTTTGATGGCAAAAAAAGACAAAAGCGAACTTTTTTGGTAGATACCGATGAAGGTCCACGAGCGGATACCAGCTTTGAAGCATTGAGTAAATTGAAACCTGTTTTTAAACAAGGTGGACAAGTAACCGCAGGAAATGCTTCGCAAACTAGTGATGGTGCAAGTTTTGTTTTAGTGGTTAGTGAACGGAAATTAAAAGAACTAGGATTAACTCCTATTGCGCGAATGGCTGCTTATGCATCTGTTGGGGTAAGCCCAAGATATATGGGAATTGGGCCTGTGGAAGCCATTCCGATGGCATTAAAACAAGCAGGACTCAAATTAAGTGACCTTCATTTAATTGAATTAAATGAAGCTTTTGCCACGCAAAGTTTGGCCGTAATGCAAAATATTCCAGATTTAGATCGAAGTATTGTGAACGTAAATGGGGGTGCTATTGCTTTGGGGCATCCATTAGGTTGTAGCGGGGCTAAACTTTCGGTACAATTATTTAATGAACTCAAACGCAGGAATCAAAAATACGGAATGGTTACCGCTTGCGTAGGTGGCGGACAAGGTGTTGCTGGAATTTATGAAATGTTGTAATCAACTGAATTTAAACCGCACTTCTATTTTGTGCTAGTAAAAAAGTAACGGCCATACGAACTGCAACGCCATTTTCTACTTGATCTAAAATAATAGATTGATCGCTGTCGGCTACATCCGTACTAATTTCTACACCTCTGTTGATAGGGCCTGGGTGCATAATGACCGTATCTTTTCCATAAGTATCAAGCATTTCTTTATTAATTCCAAAATGTTTGGCATATTCGTTTAATGATGGAAAATAAGACGCGTCGGCGCGCTCCATTTGTATTCTTAATACGTTGGCTACATTCGCCCATTCTAACGTGCTTTTCACGTCGTAGCTTACGCTTACACCCAATGCTTCAATTCCTTTAGGAATTAAAGTTGGAGGACCGCATAATCTGACGTTTGCGCCTAACTTAGTAAGACAAAAAATATTGGAAAGTGCGACTCTCGAATGAATGATATCTCCAATAATTGCTACATTAAGTCCTTTAAATGAATTGAATTTTTCGCGTATCGAAAACGCATCTAAAAGTGCTTGCGTCGGATGTTCGTGCGTGCCGTCTCCAGCATTAATGATGCTGGCATCAATGTGTTTTGATAAAAAGATTGGTACACCAGGGCTCGAATGTCGAATCACGACCATATCAACTTTCATCGATAAAATATTATGAACCGTGTCTAATAAAGTTTCTCCTTTTTTTACCGAAGAGTTTGATGCTGAAAAGTTGAGGACATCCGCTGAAAGTCGCTTTTGGGCTAATTCAAAGGATAATTTGGTACGAGTACTGTTTTCAAAAAATAAATTGGCAATAGTAATATCTCTTAAACTAGGAACTTTTTTTATCGGGCGGTTTATAATTTCTTTAAACTGAACGGCTTGGTCTAAAATAGTTAAAATTTCTTCGGCCTCTAATGTTTTTATTCCTAATAAATGTTTATGATTCATAATTTAGGGTTCTTGCGATGGGTGATTCGTTTGAGTGAGATATACAATGCTTTCTTCAATTGGATTTTGAAGCGATACATTTACTTTTTCAGAGTCAATGGAATCGATTGTTTTTCCAACATATTTGGCTTGAATCGGCATATGACGATGCAATTTTCTATCGATTAATACAAGCAATTCGATGTCGCGAGGTCTTCCGTAGTCGACTAAAGCATCTAAAGCCGATCGAATACTTCTACCTGTAAAAAGCACATCATCAATCAAAATAATATTTTTATTTTCGATATTATGAGGCATTTTATTTTCAGAAAGTGTTTGAATAGAGTTTTTTAAATGTAAATCATCGCGATACAACGAGTGGTCTAAAATACCAAAATCAATTTCTTTTTGTAATTTTTGAGAAATAATTTGATGTAGCATTTTTGCTAAAAGAATTCCTCTTGGTTGAAGACCTACAATAATTGAATTGGAAAAATCATTATGATTTTCAATTAATTGGTAAGCCAACCGATGAATGGTAAGTTTTAATTGGTTGGAATTTAAAATTATTTTTGGCTCCAATTTTATTGATTTAGCCATTTATTAAAAGGAATTCGAGATAAAATCAAAACAAAACTGATTGCGTAAAAAATTAAATTTGTTTTATTACGAAATGAGTCATCTTGGCTTTTCTTAATTTTAATATATCCAATAGACAAAATTACAATTGCAATAATATTTGTAAATGGATGTTCGATAAACATTTTACGCAAATCGCTATTTCCCATGATTTCTCTCATTCTTCCAAAAATTGAGGTTCCTCCAAGTACTACCCAGTAGCAAATACCCAATAAAAGTTGAATGTGTGATGCAATAAATGCAAATTTGGCCAATGTGAATTGCGTATCGGTGTATGTTTTTTTACCAAAGTATCCAATAGCGGCATATACAATGGATATTAAAGTTGTAACTATAAAAACGTATGCAAAAAAAGAATGCAAATTCGCGAAAAGGGATATAAAATTATTCATAACTTTTTAATTTAATGTTTACAAAAATAGTTATTTTTTTGAGAATTAATAATTTAAACAATCTGTACCACTTTTTTTCGTGCTAAAAGCGTGTTATAAAGTAACATCGTTACGGTCATTGGCCCAACACCTCCTGGAACGGGAGTGATAGAACTCGTTTTTGGTGCTACATCTTCAAAATCCACGTCACCTTCTAAATGATAGCCTTTTGTAGAATCGTCTGAGACTCTTGTAATACCAACATCTATAACGATAGCGCCTTCTTTTACCATGTCGGCTTTTATCATTTTGGGTTGCCCTATAGCTACGATTAAAATGTCCGCTTCTCGGGTATATTTTTCTATATTTTGAGTATGCGAATTTAAAATCGTAACCGTACAATTCCCAATAGATTTATTTTGACCCAGCATAATACCGATTGGTTTTCCAACAATATTACTTCGCCCTACAACTACACAACGTTTGCCAGTAGGGTCGATATTATTTCTTTGAATTAATTTTAGAATTCCATAAGGTGTGGCCGGTTTGTAACTTGGTAAACCTAGAGCCATTAAACCAAAGTTTTGCGGTGTAAATCCGTCTACATCTTTTTCGGGATTTATAGTTAAAAGTACTTTATTGGCGTCAATATGCTTTGGAAGCGGAAGTTGAACGATAAATCCATCTACCGAATCATCTACATTTAATCTTTTGATCAATCGAATCAATTCATCTTCGGTAGTCGCATGATCTTTTTTAATCAACGTCGATTCAAATCCACATTCTCTACAACTTTTGATTTTATTGTTTACGTATGTTTGACTGGCTCCATCATTTCCAACCAAAACTGCAACCAAGTGAGGAGGACGTTCACCTTGTTTAATCATTTCGTCCACATCGTTTCGAATTTCGGCTTTTATCGTTTTCGAAAGTGCTAAACCATCTAATAGTTGCATGATATTATAATTTTTAAAAGCACAAATATAAACTCAATTTTATTATTTCAAGTCAATTTATGAGAAAAGATATGAATTTATAATTCAATCAATAGTTTAATATCAATCAATAATTTTAATATCCTTAATCATTAAATCCAGCGTCACTTTCCCATTATAATGATTTTCTTGTATCGAATAACAAATATCTATAGGATTCCTTTTTATGTCATCGATTTGGTACCAATCGGCTAATCCAAAACAAATTCCATTAAAGGTCTTTCCAGATTCGTCTTTAAGGTGAAATCGAATGTGATTTTTACCAACAATTTTTGTTCCTCCTGCATCTTTCAAATTTTTGGTAACAAAGACGGGCTGCATATTGTGAGGACCAAAAGGTGCCATACGATTTAAAATATTAAAAAAAGACATCGTTACTTCGTTAAATAATAACTCGGCATCAATTTCTATTTCAGGAATAAGCATTTCATTGGTAATAATTTTTGAAGCTTCATTTTCAAAAGTTTTTACAAATTCGTTAAAATTTGCTTTTGGCATCGAAACACCTGCCGCAAAATCATGTCCTCCAAATTGATTGACTAGATGTTCGCAAGTTTTAATACCTTGATAAATGCTATATCCTTTAATCGAACGCGCTGAACCCGTTAATACGCCATCTGTTTCCGAAAAAATAATGGTGGGTCTATAAAATTTTTCAACCAAACGGCTTGCTACAATTCCAACAACGCCTTTATGCCAATCTGGGTTATGTAAAACGATGGTTTTTTTATCTCCGATGTTAATATCTAATGCAATCGATTCAAGCGCTTCGCTTGTCATTAATTCATCGGTAGCGCGCCTTTTATCGTTAACCAAATTTAAAGATTCCGCCATTCTTCGACCGATAGAAGGGTCTTCGGAAATCAAAATTTCTACCGAAGCTTTGGCATGAGCCATTCTTCCTGGTGCATTAATTCTAGGACCTAACGAGAATACAACATCACTAATTGTAATATTTTTTTCTTCCAGATTTGCCCATTCAATTAAAGATTTTAAACCATTATTTGGATTTTCATTTAGTTTTTTTAAACCAAAATAAGCTAAAATACGATTTTCCTCAATAATTGGTACAATATCTGAAGCAATAGAAACCGCAACTAAATCAAGCAGTTGATATACTTTTTCTTTTGAGCAATCCCAATGCATACACAAGGCTTGACAGAGTTTAAATCCAACACCACAGCCACTTAACTCTTTAAATGGATATGGACAATCTACTTGTTTTGGGTCTAAAACAGCAATAGCATCAGGAATCGTTTCAGAAGGCAAGTGATGGTCGCAGATGATAAAATCAACGCCTACGTTTTTGGCATAAGCTACTTGTTCAATTGCTGTAACTCCACAATCGAGAGCGATAATTAATGAAAACTGATTTTCTGCGGCAAAATCAATGCCTTTTAATGAAACACCATAACCTTCTAAATAGCGATCTGGAATATAAAAATCAATATTTAAATCAAATTCTCTTAAAAAAGAATACATTAAAGCTACTGAAGTCGTTCCATCGACATCGTAATCTCCATAAATGAGAATTTTTTCACCTTGAGCTCTGGCAATTTCAATTCGTTCTACAGCCGTTTGCATTCCTTTCATTAAAAAAGGATCGTGCAGTTTATCTAAAGTAGGATTGAAGAACTCAGATGCGTTTTGGGAATCTTCAATGCCTCTTTGAACTAAGATTTGACAAATCTTCTGATGTTTTAATTGTAATTCCTGCTGTAGTTTAATCGTTTTTTCATGGTTGACATTTTTTAAAGTCCATCTTTTACTTATCATTTAATTTAACTATTTTCTTACTCCATTTTTGCCCACTTGCATCTTGAATCAAAATTAGATACATTCCATTAACACTTGTGCTCAAATCAATATCATCTGAGCTATTTATTGATTTTTCTAATATTTTTTTACCCAATAAGTCTACAATTTTAACTTCAAAACTATTTTGATTTTCTGATAAAAATCTCATTTTTCCGTTGGTGTTCCAATATATTTCAAAAGGCATTTTTTGTCCATTTTCAATAATTGAATTGACATTACAACCTAAAAATCCGCTTTTTGATTCCAAATCTTTAACATATTTGATTACTTTACCTGTATTTAACTTGGCACCACTCACAATTTTATTTTTTAAAAATGACAGCGTATCCGAATTTTGGAGTATCATTTGTTTAATTGACAACAATGACTCTTTTGGATTTGTCTTTATTTTTTCAATAATGGGTTCGCAAAAATGCGCATACATTAAAGCAATTGTTCCTGAAACTATGGGTGATGCATAACTATTTTGATTGGATGTAATACTGCCAAACTGATTATCTCGGATTGTAGAATAAATAGAAGCATAAGTAGCTAAATCAATAGTATTCGGTCCAAAAGATTGAACTATTGCGGTGTTACTTTCATTGATAGACGTAATTGGTATTAAATAAGGACTCGAGCAATTCGTAGGTAAATCCCCTAATCCTACTTCAATATTTGCGGAGATATTTTCAGAAGCGGAAACACTTAAAATGCCGTAAGTGCCAAGTGAATCATATATTTGGCACCAAATAGGTTCTTCAGATTCAAAACCTATGGTACCTCCAGATAAATTAGAAACAACAATATAGGCACCTTCCTTTCCATTTGTTTCAAGGTACTTTTTTTTCATCTTTAAAACGTAATTGTACGACTTTATGATATCGTCAATATTTGATTCTGTTCCTACAATTGGCAGTACTTTAATATGTCCAGCCACTCCGGCTATTCCGATTTGATTATGAGTTACTGCGGCCGCAATTCCTGAAACTGCCGTGCCGTGAACATTGTGATTGCTCGGCGCTAAATTTCCATTATTTTCTAATGCATTCCAGCCTAAATAGTCATCAATGGCTCCATTATTGTCATTATCGATGCCATCGTTTGGAATTTCATTTTTATTTATAAAAAAATCTAAATCGATATGGGAACTATCAAAAGATCTATCAATAACCGCAATGACAATCGTGTCGCCTTTTTTTGTTGTTCGAGAAAAGCCGTAATCCCAAGCATTTTTAGCACCTATTCCTAAAAAAGTGCCGTTAGGTAGGGGTTTGTAATCCAAATATATTTGCTGAAAAGCTTGTGGGTCGTTTGGTTCAAAAGCCCTGGTTTTAATCGTTTTTTGAACATGTTTTTGTGTTAAAACAATATTTGGATTTTTCTTTAATATATTTAAAACGCGAGAGGAATCTTCAGTCGCAATTTTAAAGGAATAAATATTCAATTCTGAGGCAATACAATTAAATTCAATAATTGCAGTAGGTAAGAGATTTTGAATGAAAGTATGATTTACCTTTTTGTTCGTTTGTATCAATATTTTAAAATCATTAGAATTCGTTGCCAACAAAAACTGACAAAAAGTCCAAAAAAACAAAATAAAAATAGGTTTTTGATACGATTTCATATTGCAAAGGTAAGATTATTGATTTTATTAAATGTATTTCTTTTAAAATTTTTATTATTTTTAATCAATTTGCTTTTTTTTTATTTATTTTGTTCTACATAATTTATCTTTGTGCGGTATGTAAAACAAATCAATTACTTTGAAAGGATTTCATTTTTTTCTTTTTTTAATTTTAAGCAAGATTATTTTTGCTCAAGATATTCATTTTAGTCATTTTTGGGATGCGATGCAGTTTCAAAATCCATCTAATATTGGCAATTTTGATGGAACGCACCGTTTTACGGCTATTTATCGTAATCAATGGAATCAATTTGGAACACCGCTTCAAACCAGTTATGCTGATTGGGCTTTTAAAAAAACATATGAAAATCAAGATTATATTTCGGGAGGTATTTATGTTTTACAAGATAAATTCGACCTTTTGTTTTACCGACAATATCGTGCTATGGCTACGTTTGCCTACAATAAATTTTTATCAGAAAAAATAAATATTGCTGCGGGTGCACAGTTTGGTTTTAAAAATACGTCGATTAATTACGATCGACTTTCTTTTGACAGGCAGTGGGATCCGAGCACTGGAGGCTTTGAGCCATGGAATCCTTCTTTTGAAAATTATATTAATGAAAATACCGTTCGCCCGTTGCTCAATTTAGGGGTTAGCGCCAATTTTATGATGGGTAAAGTTTTAAACACCTTAGATGTGTCATTGAATCATGTTAATCAGCCAAATGATATTTACAATGCGTCCAATTCAAATATTCCAATTAAGTACTCGATCAATTATCATGGATATAAACCATTAGGCGAAGATTGGATGCTGATGCCAAAAGTTAGTTTTTTATATACTCAAAATGCCAATGCTTTTTTAACTGGTTTTTTATTAAAGACTAAATTAAATCATTTTAATGAATTGTATGGAGGCGCGATGTATCGCTGGGGCGTAGACCGTAATAGTGATGCCATAGTGCCTGTTTTTGGTGTTAAATTAAATCAGTTCAAGCTCGCTTTATCTATTGACGTAACCACTTCAGGTTTAAATCAAGAATCCCAAAAAGGTTCCTTAGAGTGTACTTTAGTTTATATTTTAAAACCGGCACAGTTAAGGTACTTCTCGGTGGATTGTATGCGGTTGTGATTCGAGAGTTTTTTTAATTTTTCAAAAAGAAACTTAAACTCTTTCTTTTATGTTAAATGGTTAAATTATTTATTTTTACCATTTTATGCCATTATTATTTGAAAATAAAAATCAGGAAGAGTTACAACTTCTCAAAGAATGGGCTAAAGTAAGGGCTTATATGGAAACGCATTTTGGGAAAAAGCCTGATATTCAAGGATTCCTTTATTTGATTGGTGTTAATGAGCTTGGTTTTGTTCGGGAATTTGAAAAAGAAGAAAAACAGGATTTGATACATATCGGTTTATGCAAAGTTTTAGAAGGCGAATTTTATGTATTTACCCATACCGATTCTGATGGATGGCCGCATTATACTTGTATTAAGCCTGTGCCCGAAATGTTTATAAAAATGCAAGAACAAACCTTAAAGTCAAAAATTGTGAACTATTTTAATCAGTATATCTTTTAATATCCAACATGAATCGTTTAATTACAATATCGATATTTTTTATTCTTTATTTCTTATTGGAATGGTATGGATATCAATCGATTAAAACGGTTTTTAAAACTTCGAAATACAAAGAAATTGCGACTTATGTCTATTTTGGCATTACGATTTTTTTTCTTTTTCTAATTATTTTTTCGATTTATTCAAGAATAAATAATGTAACCATTCCATTTCAAAATTATCTTTCAGCTATTTTGTTAGGCATTTTAATTGGGAAATTACTTTTATGTATTTTTCTTGGTATTGAGGATCTCGCTAGAGTAATGCGCTATGGATTTTCAAAGTACAGTTATTCAAGAACTTCTCCAATTCAAAATATAGATCGAAGTCAGTTTTTAAATAGTCTTTTTTTGATTTTCACATCGTTGCCTTTAGCTGCTTTTTGTTACGGCGTTTTTAAGACGGCTTATGATTATAAAATTCATCGAAAAAAAATATTTTTTGACAAATTGCCCAAGGCGTTTGATGGGCTTAGGATTGTTCAAATTTCAGATGTTCACGCGGGCAGTTTAAATGATTATAAAGCATTGAAGAGTGCCGTAGAAAAAATAAATGAACTTGAATCCGACTTGTTTTTTTTCACTGGAGATTTGGTTAATAATATTGCAAGTGAATTTACCGAAAAAATAGAGATTTTTAAGAATATAAAAGCCAAAATTGGAAAATTTTCCATTCTGGGAAATCATGATTATGGTGATTATTATATGTGGAACAGTTCTGATGAAAAAGTTGCAAATTTAGATTTGTTAAAGTCGTATCATAAACAAGTTGATTGGAAACTTTTGCTCAACGAACACGTTTCAATTACTAAAAATGAATCTAAAATTGAAATTATTGGCGTTGAAAATTGGAGTGGAAAATTGCGTTTTAAGCAATATGGTGATTTGAAAATAGCATACGAAGGATTAGAAAAAGAGGCTTTTAAGATTTTGTTATCACATGATCCAAGCCATTGGGATATTGAAGTAGCCGAAATGTATAATGACATTGATTTAACTTTAAGTGGCCATACGCATGGCATGCAGTTTGGTGTCGAAACAAAATGGTTCCGTTTTAGCCCTGTTCAGTTTGTTTATAAACATTGGGCTGGATTATACCAAAAAGGTAAGCAATATTTATATGTCAATCGAGGGTTTGGATTTATTGGTTATCAAGGTCGTGTTGGAATTCGCCCCGAAATCACGTTGATCGAACTTTACAGTAAATAAAATCCGAAAGGAAATATAAAATAGGTTTATTTAATTAATTCTTTTGTATTTTTGCCAAATCATTAAATGAATCAGTTATGTATTTAATAGGATTGCCATCAGGTGGCGAATGGATAATTATACTTTTTGCTATATTACTGCTTTTTGGAGGTAAAAAAATTCCTGAATTAATGCGTGGTGTAGGTAAAGGAATTCGCGAGTTTAATAGCGCTAAAGCGTCTATTTCCGATGAGATTGAAAAAGGAATCAAAGAAGACGAAAAAGAAAAAGAATACAAAAACTAGGATTAATTTTGTTAGAAATCATTTATAGTGTTACGGTAAAACCCAATCAAAATATCGAAAAAGATTTTTTGGATTGGTTGAAAAATGAGCATATTCAGGATGTCGTTGATACTAAATGTTTTGATTCTTCTAGGTTTTATAAACTTTTGGATCAAAATGAACAAGACGGAAGTTCATATAACATTCAATATGTTACGACGAGTATGGAGCGCTATTTTGATTATATTCATAATTTTTCAAATGAAATGCGTCAGAAAGGTTTAGAAAAATTTGGAGATCAATTTGTAGCATTTCGTACGGTTTTAAAATCGGTATAAATAAATCATAGAACTGTAAACTTCGTTTACAGTAAATAATAACCTTGGAAAGTTGCAGGAGTGGTTGAACTGGCTCGCCTGGAAAGCGTGTAAACCTCAAAAGGGTTTCAAGGGTTCGAATCCCTTACTTTCCGCTTTATTTTATAAACATTTTGATCATGGGCATTAGATGCTGATAGTCTAATTGGGTAAGAACCCCTTCCAGATCATTTGTTAAGTTTTGTTCTTTTCGTTCTTTTTCGAGCATTATATGCATTTTTTGAACAAACTCTTGATTTGCTTTAATATATTCTTTTAAGGCATTTTCAAGACTCAAAAAAACTTCATGTTTTATATCAAATGGTTGCGTGAGAAATAATACAAATGTATCTAATTTCCCCTTAAAAAAATAACTTTTAGCGACTTCTTTAATGGATTTTACACACAAGTTTAAATGGTCTGAATTTTGATATTCATGGATTTCATATAAAGCTAATTCTATATTTTTATCCAATCGTTTCATCAATATTAATTTATTATTCAATAGTCGTTTTTAGTGTGTAAGGAACAACGAAACTTGAATCCATTATTGAACTTAAAGGTTTGATTTCAACTTTGTAAGTTGTTGATTTTTTAGGTTTTTCGGAAAATGAAGGGGCGCTTGAAATTAAAATATAATCTTGAAAATCCATTGTTCTGTCAACATCTACAAATTTGGTTACTTTAGTTTTTCTATAGGTATTCATTTCAAAGCCATCGTTTGGTAGCTCCAATAAAACGGTGAACAATTTCCCGCTATCACAAGTGAATTCGATATTTTTTACATTACCAAAACTAAGCGTTCCTTTGTAAATTTTTTCGTTTGGATTAGAGGCTTGCATGAGCGCTTCTACTTCTTCCACACTTAATGAAGGAGCAAGTTCTACATTATTTTCTAGAGGTATTTCGGAAGTCTTTTTCTCTGAATTACAACCCATTAAAACAAAAAAAACAAGAATAGTTAAAAGTTGATTTTTCATGAGATTTGTTTTAAATTGAATTGTGAAATATTAAAAATTAGGAAACTAAAGTATATATTTCTTTTAAGTTGCGCCCATATCCATCATAATCTAAGCCATAACCTACTATAAATTGCTCTGGAATTTCAAAGCCAATGTAATCAACATTGTATGAGCATTTGAATGATGCAGGTTTATATAATAAGGATGCAATTTTAACAGAAGCAGGCTTATATTTTTCTAAAATTTCTAAAAGCTGTTCGAGGGTTTTACCTGTATCTACGATGTCTTCAAGAATAACGATATGTTGATCTTTTAAATCCATTTGAAGTCCGATTTGCTCTATCACTTTACCTGTAGAAGCAGTACCTTCATAAGATTTAAGTTTGATAAATTCCACTTGACAAGGCGCATTGAAATTCTTAATAAAATCAGCAACAAAGATAAATGAGCCATTTAAAACGGCCAAAAAAATCGGATTTTTAGTTTTATAATCTTTCTCAACCATTTTGGACATGTCAAAAACGCGGCTAATAATTTCTTTATCTGAAATAAAAGGTTTGAAAGTTTTGTCTAAAATTTTAATTTGATTCATAATTAAACGTATATAACTAACTAATTGGATTTAAGGATATCGAATAAATTTTATAACTATTTAAATCTCTTTCGTAATAAAACTTATCTAAAACACCGTAGATGTTTTTTGATCTAAAATAAGAGGTGTTTAAGGTTTTATCTCCTATTTTTAACCATTGAATGGTATAGCTATTTTCAGTTTGGTGATATTTTAAAATGTAGTCAAGCATTTTTTCTAAAGCTTCATTTTTATCAATAGCTTTAACGGAATGAAAAAGAAAAGATTGTTTGTGATTTGGATTTATGGTAATTAAATCTAAACATACAATAGACTCATTTTGCTTATAATTAAAGATAAGCTGATTCACGGGTAGTTCTAAAATCTGTGAAATTTTCTTTTCGATTTCCTGTTCCATGCCATTTACATTTTTGTAATAATCTCGTCAACAATTCCGTATTCAATGGCTTCTTGAGCGTCTAGCCAATAATCTCTATCAAAATCCTTTAGAATTTTTTCAACAGGTTGTCCGCAGTTTTCAGCTAAAATATCCGCCAATAATTTACGCGTTTTTACGATTTGTTTCGCGGTAATTTCAAGTTCAATAGCTTGTCCTTGAACACCTCCAATTGACGGCTGATGAATCATGACTCTGCCATTTTTAAAAATTTTACGCTTTCCTTTTACTCCTTGACTCAAAATCATACTACCCATACTCGCAGCCAAACCCATGCAAATGGTATTAACAGGAGATTGAATCATATTCATAACATCAAGTAATGCTAAACCAGCCGTAACACTTCCACCGGGACTACTTATATATAAATCAATTTCTTTTCCAGGCTCGTGTGCGTCCAAAAATAAAACTTTGGAAATGATTTTTTCCATACTTTTATCATCCACAACGCCCCAAAAATAGACACGACGCTGTTGAAGATAAATCTCTTCCATTCTTTTATTTAATATACCATGCCCTTCTTTTTCTTCCTTCTCTTCTTTTTCTTTCTCTTCCTCGTTTTTATTTAAATATTCTAACATCTGCATATTTTTTAATATTAATTGGCAAATTTACATATTTAATTATTTATGATAGGTCAAAAAATCCTAAAAAAAATATTAATAGCCATTATGATTTTAACTTTAGGCAAATAAATTAAATTTTTAAATTACTTTTGTATTTGTATGAAGTTTAGCTTTTTTATTATTTTATTTATAGTATCATGTCAGAATCAAGAAATGGTCAATATTTTGATTCCTGGAAATGTTGACATTTTTGATACAACGCTTTTAAAACCAATTCGAAAAGACCAAATTGAACTTGGCAAAAAATTGTTTTTTGACAAAAGGCTATCTTTAGATTCATCGATTTCATGCGGCTCTTGCCATCTGCCTGAACTTGCCTTTACGGATGGTAAACCAATAAGCGAAGGATATCAAGGTAAAAAAAGTCGACACAATGCCTCTACACTTTTTAATATTGCTTTAAGTCCATCTTTTATGTTTGACAATAGAGCTCAAACACTTGAAACACAATCTTTAATCCCAATTCATGACCCGAATGAAATGAATTTTGACATTTATAAAATATCAAAAAGATTATCAAATGATTTGTTTTACAAAGAAATGTCTAAAAAAGCATTTAATGACAGTCTTTCGCCTTTCGTTATTACACGCTCTTTGGCCGCTTTTATTCGTTCTTTAGTTGTTTTTGACCGACCTATTGATTCTTTTTATAAAACAAAAGATAAACGTATTTTTTCAAAATCGGCTTGGTTAGGCTATCAGTTATTTATTGGAAAAGCAAATTGTGTAAAATGTCACGAAGAGCCACTATATACCAATCATTTATACTATAATTTAAATTTGGAAGATTCGAATTCAACAACTTTTGGTTTATACGGTGCAACGCATGATAAAAAAGATATGTACCGTTTTAAAACACCAACATTGCGTTATATTTCAAAAACAGCGCCTTATTTTCATAACGGAAAATTTAATACACTTGAGGCAGTTTTAGATTATAAAATAGATCCAAAAAACAATACTTTCGATTATAATCCGCCTAACTTAAACGATGCTGAAAAAAAAGAGATAGTTGTGTTTTTAAAAGAAATGTTATAATTTAATTTTATCCAAAGATTAAAAAAATATAATTATTAAACAAAAGATTTATATATCTTTGTGGTTTTATTTTCTGTTATAATAATAATTTTTTATGCAATATATTCGAATTATATTAATTGTTGCAACTTTTTATATTAATAATATTAGTTTTTCTCAGGGCACTTATAACAAAGACAAAACGGTAGAAGAGCTCGAAAAATACTTGGATAATCCAAAGGCATATTTTGATATGATTCAAAAGCTCCGTAAAGAAGCTCGTGAAGCCAGTCAAAATAATTTGTCAATTGCCGAAGAGTATATAAGCCAACTAAATGCTAAAGATAGCTTGATTGAAATGTATAAAAAGAAAGCTAAAAATACAAGAAGCGTTGCAGTGGACAAAACTACTAAGCTAACCCCCACTGCAAATGCTTCGCTTGCAAATACTGTAGTAGAGAAACCAAAAACAAATATAGAAGTAATGGCAAACCAAAAAATGCCATATCGAGTTCAGATTGCAGCATTTAATAATGATAAACTAAAAGCGATGCTTTCTACACCAAAAGCGCTTATGGTTACAAGTTTAGCAAATCGAAATGTATTTGAAGTTGCGGGTTTTCAAACTGCAGAGGAAGCATTTGAGTTTAGTCAAGAGATTAGAAGTTCTGATTGGGCAGGTGCATTTGTTTCTAAATATGCAAACGGAGTTCGAGTAGAAGATTATGATTATTTGAGCGATAAGCCGGATGCCTATAAATATAGAACAACTAAGTTCGGACCTTTTATGAATTCTAAAAATAAAGATAAGTCTGAAGGTGTAATTTATCCGTCCTCGGAACCTAATGGATATTTAGAGTTAATGGGATTAATGCCATCTTCTAATAGCCCTGCAAAATCGGATAATGTGAAAACAGAAATAACAAATAAAGAAAATACGGTAAAAAAAGAACCTGTAAAAAAAGAAAACACCAATACAAAAGTTAAAGAAAATATTAAGAAAAATAATGAGCCATCGGCTCCGATTCGCCAAACTCCAAAATCAAATACCCGAAAAGATAAATTAGACGAAGCATTTGAGGCAATATTTGGAAGCTAATTTTTAGAAAATGAAATTTTTATTAGTTGGACTTGGTAATATTGGTGAGGAGTATAGATATACGCGCCACAATATTGGGTTTCTGGTTTTAGATCGAATGGTTAATAAATACCAAACCGAATTTAAATCAGGTAAACTTGCAGATACGGCTACTTTTAGGATAAAAAATAAAGTGGTAACTGCGATTAAACCAACAACTTACATGAATTTAAGCGGGAAATCCTATCGATATTGGCTTGAGCAACTTGATGTTCCCGTTGAGCAGTCTATGGCTGTTGTAGATGAACTTGCGCTGCAGTTTGGAACGATTCGAATAAAAACAAAAGGTAGTAGTGGCGGACATAATGGTTTAGCAAGTATTGAACAAGAGCTGAAAACCGCAGCTTATGCTAGACTTCGTTTTGGAATAGGAAATAGTTTTTCAAAAGGAAAACAGATTGATTATGTTCTCGGAAAATGGAGCGATGAGGAAGTAAAAGCGCTTCCTGAATTATTGGATAAAACGATTTTAGCTATTGAAGAATCCATTTTGTCAGGATTTTCCAATGCGATGAATAAATTTAACGGTTAATTTCTTCGTTATAAGGAAAAACCAAAATTCCGACAGGGAGATTTACTACTTTATTTTCTAAAACGGCATTTTTGGCATCTCGAAGTTTTAATATATTGTAAATAAAACTTAGTAAAAGAATCAATTTTCCGGTAAAGCTATAATCCGCCCATATTAAGAGTAATGCAATAAGATAGCCAATTATTATAAGCGTTTGAAAATGAAAATTCTGAACAATTAAATTGTAGCAAGCGTCATTTTTTTGAATTCTTTTTAAGAAAATAAATGGTGCAACGATACTTGAAAAAATACTCAAAGAATACATCAACAATATCGTTTTTTTTGATTCAAATTTTAAAAATTTAGATTCAAAGGGGCTATTTACTTCTTTATTTTGAGATAGTAAAGTGTTAAAATACTCCGACTTTTTTTCTTCAATTTTAGGATTATCATTTTCTTTTTCAATAATTTGAAGTAAATCCAAACCTGAAAAATTACCACTGCTCATCATCAGAAAAACCGTTTTACTTGTATCAAATGATTTTAATGTTTTAAGCAAATCATTTTTTTCATTTAAATATAAAATGTCGTTGCGATTAAATTCATTTAATATCTCTTCTGAAGTAAACACTTGATTTCCTTTTTGTTCAACGGTAACTTTATCCATATAAACAATTGGAATATCTACTTGGCCAAAAGTGTCTTTGTATTGCGGAAGAAAATCTTTATTTAAAGAACTAAAGGTATGTAGTTCGTAGCATGCCACAATTTTATAATCTGAGTAGGTATCCGAAACTGCTTTTATTGTGGCTCTAAGTTTGCTTGGAGAATGTGCAAAGTCTCTAAAAATGACACATTCATTTGAGTCATAAATTTTTTCAAGACGTCGTCCTGCGCCACTAAAACTTTGCATGGCTTGATAAAAAAGATGTGAGTTGATTTCTAAAGTCCTGCATACACAATGCGCCGCTTCCATGTTTTCCATGTTGTGTTTTCCAAAAAAGTCAAATTCATATTTTTTACCTTCAAAAGATATAATATATTTATGATTTTCTATCGAGAAATCCGGAGATTGATAGCTTTGTTTTTCAACATCATTACGAATTGATAAAACAGTTTCTGCAATTTGCGTGTCATTATAATAGAATAATTTTGCGTTTTCATCTAAACTATGAACTAATTTTTTAAATTGTTCAAAATAAATAGTTTCCGTTTTAAAAACATTGATATGATCCCATTCAATACCACTTAAAATAGCAATATTTCCTTTATAATTTATAAATTTTGGTTCATTGCTCAAACAGCTTGAAAGATATTCATCGCCTTCGATAACAATAATAGGCGCATCGGATAATTTTACGGAATGTTCAAATCCTTTTACCGAGCTCCCTACCAAATAGTCAAACTCAAAGTTTAAAGATTTTAAAACATGCATAATCATGGATGTAATACTTGTTTTTCCATGACTACCCGCAACGACAATTCGTGTTTTATCCATGCTGTTTTTATAAACATACTCTGGAAAAGAATACACTTTGATGCCTAATTCCATGGCTCTTGCCAGTTCGGGATTATCGAGCTTGGCATGCATACCTAAAACAATTTCATCAATATCCGTTTGAATATGTTCGGCATGAAAACCTAATTTCGAAGGGAATAATCCATTTTTTTCTAAATTAGACTTGGAAGGTTCATTGATTACATCATCCGATCCGGTTACATGATGTCCTTTATTTTTGAGTGCTATTGCCATTTGATGCATAATGGCACCACCGATGGCTATAAAATGAATTCGCATATGTTTAAAATGTTAATACAAAAATACAAGATTTAGATTAATTAGTAAAATACTTAAATGAAAAATCGTTTTTATAGTCATTAAAGCCTGGTTTAAAAACAACAGCAATATAAAAATGTATCTATTTATTGACTGATTTTCAATGCATTTATGGCAACAAAAAAATATTTATTCAAAAAAAAGCATATTGAATTAAAAAAAATAGTTTACTTTTGCAGTCCTTTTTAAAAAATATTGAATAATTAACCTATAAAATAAATAAATCGTGAAGCAATTAAGTTATCGAACACAATTTGTTAGCAAATTAGTTCACCAAAAAGAATGGTACATTGTGAATGCAGAAAATCAAACTGTAGGAAGAATTTGTACTGAAATTGCCAAAATATTAATGGGCAAACATAAACCTTCTTTTACACCAAATGACGACGCTGGAGACTATGTAATCGTTGTTAATAGTAATAAATGTGTATTTACTGGTCGTAAATGGAATCAAAAAATATATTTAAGACATACTGGTTATCCAGGTGGACAAAGAATGATTGCGGCTAGAGATTTAAACGTTAAGAAACCTACTTCTGTAATCGAAACAGCAGTTAAAGGAATGTTACCTAAGTCTAAATTAGGTAGAGCGATGTTTAAAAAACTATTCGTTTACGAAGGTGTAGCGCATCCGCATACGGCTCAAAAACCAACAGAAATTAAATTTTAATCTCCTTAAATTATATATAAAATGACTAAAACAAATCACATCGCTGTAGGTAGAAGAAAATCATCTGTAGCTAGAGTTTATATCAAAAAAGGTAGTGGAAATATCACAATCAACGGTAAAGATTATAAAGATTACTTTACAATTAGTTTTTTACAAGACAATTTAATGAAGCCATTAAAAGTTTTAGAAATGGAAGGTCAATTAGATGTTTTTGTAAATGTTTCTGGTGGAGGTATCAAAGGTCAAACGGAAGCTATTCGTCTTGGAATCGCTAGAGCTTTAGTTGAAGAAAATCCAGATAACAAACCTGCTTTAAGAAAAGAAAGACTAATGACGCGTGATGCAAGAGTTGTAGAGCGTAAGAAAACAGGTCTTAGAAAAGCACGTAAACAAGAGCAATTCAGCAAACGTTAATCTTTATTATTATTTATTAATCTTCTAAAAATATACATATCAATGGCATCAATAGATCAAAAAGCAATGTTAGAAGCAGGTGTTCATTTCGGTCACTTAAAGAAAAAATGGAACCCGAAAATGCTTCCTTACATATTTGCAGAAAAGAAAGGAATACATGTAATTGACCTAAACAAAACAGCTCAAAAATTAGAGCAAGCAGGTCAAGCCATGAAACATATAGCAAAAAGTGGAAAACAAATTTTATTTGTAGCTACTAAAAAACAAGCAAAAGATATCGTTAAAAATGCGGCATTAAGTTGTGGTATGCCATTCGTAACCGACAGATGGTTGGGTGGTATGATGACTAACTTTACTACGATTCGTAAATCAGTAAAGAAAATGCAAAGCATCGATAAAATGTTCAAAGACGGTACGGTGAATAACATTACCAAAAAAGAGCGTTTAATGCTTTCGCGTCAAAAAGATAAATTAGAAGTTGTATTAGGCGGTATTGCAAATATGATGCGTACACCTGCAGCTGTTTTCGTAGTAGATATTTTACATGAAGATATCGCGATTCTTGAAAGTAAGCGTTTAGGAATTACTACGTTTGGTTTAGTTGATACCAACTCTGATCCAAATAAAGTACATTTCCCAATCCCAGGAAACGATGATAGTTCTAAATCTATTGAGTATATCACTAACTATTTAGTAGAATGTATCAAAGAAGGTTTAGCTGAAAAAGCAACGGCTCCTGCAGTTGAAAAAGACGGAGAGCACACGCCAGAAGTTAAACAAAGAAAAGCTAAAGTAGAAGCGCCTCAAGCAGAAACTCCAGCTACTGAATCTTCGGAAGAGGTTACTGAGGCTACGGAACCTAATCAAGACTAATTAATTTATAAGTTAATCGAAAATAATATTAATAAAATGAGTACAATTACAGCACAAGATGTAAAAAAATTGAGAGATACTACCGGAGCCGGTATGATGGATTGTAAAAAAGCGTTGACGGAATCTAATGGTGATTTTGATGCCGCAGTAGATTACTTGAGAAAAAAAGGAGCTAAAGTTGCGGAATTAAGAGCAGGTAGAGATGCAAATGAAGGTGTGGTTTATATTTTAACAAATAGCGCAAACAACTTCGGAATTATGGTTCAAGTAGGTTGTGAAACAGATTTCGTGGCTAAAAATGAATCATTTATTGAGTTTGTTAAATCTATCGCTACATTGGCTTTAGATAACAAAATCAAAACCACTGAAGATTTATTGGCTTCTGACTTAAATGGTGTTTCGGTAACGGAGCGTATCAATGAAAAAGTAGGTTCGATTGGTGAAAATATCTCTATTCAAAGTTACCATGCTATTGAAGGAACGTATATTGCTACTTATAATCATAACTTTAGAGCGGGTGTTATGGTCGCTTTAAATATGGATGGTAATGATACGGTTGCAGGTATTGGTAAAGATTTAGCGATGCAAATTGCAGCTATGAAACCCGTAGCGATTGATGAAACCAGTGTAAGTCAAGAGCAAAAAGATCGTGAAAAAGCAATTGCAAGAGACAAAGCAGCTGCAGAAGGTAAACCTGAAAATATTTTAGATAAAATTGCAGAAGGTGCTTTAACTAAATTCTATAAAGAGTTTACGCTTTTAAATCAAGATTATATCAAAGATACAAAGAAAACGATTGCACAAGTTTTAAAAGAAACAAACGCAGATCTAAAAGTAACTTCTTTTGTTAGAACCGAGTTAGGAACGAAATAATAAAAATAACTTTTTTTATACTAAAGCCCGCAGTAATGCGGGCTTTTTTTATGTATTTTAGTTTTTTCAAATTCTTAACTAGTATATTAGTTGTATTATTTAACGAGTCATTAGTCAAGTTTTTTTGAAGAATAACTTTATAAGATACTATATTTGTGTTTGTTTAATTATAAAATTATGAAAACATCCCTTTTCGCCCTATTTTTATTTATTTCCTTGAACCTTTTTGGGCAATGTGATGGTACTCGATATAAAGATGTTATTTTTGACAATGAAAAGAAAACGGATTTGTTTGGAAATAATCTAAAATTTAACGGTGTAAGTCAAGATTTGTATATGGATTTATATTTACCTTCGGTAGATACGTTTTCCAAAAGACCCGTTGTTATCTTATGCTTTGGAGGCGGTTTTGTTCAAGGAAGTCGAACTTCCGGTGAATTGGTTTATTTTGCGAATTATTTTTCAAAACTTGGATATGTAGTTGCTTCGATAGATTATCGCTTAGATCAAGCTTCAAATATGACCGATCCAATTTTGTCTTCAAAAGCTGTCGTTAGGGCGGTTCATGATGGCAGAGCAGCGATTCGCTATTTAAAATCAAAACATACAGAATATCAATTGGACACCAATTTGTTTTTCATCGGTGGCACCTCTGCGGGAGGTGTTTTATCATTGACTTTAGCCTATAGTCAATATAACGATTTTTCCCCTATTTTAAAAAATAGTATCGATTCAATGGGTGGTTTTGAAGGGACATCTAATGCTTTATTTAATCACTCCTCTGATATTCGAGGCGTATTTCATTTTGCTGGAGGCATTTCGGATACTTCTCATATAAAATCTAATGAGGTTCCCGCATATCACAATCATAGTGTTTTAGATCCTCTTGTGCCATTCCGTAAAGGATTACCAATGGGAGGTACGGCGCCAAATCCGTTGTATGGAAGTTATTGGATGCACCAACGATTAACCAATTTGGGTATTTACTCCGTTTTAGATTCTTTTGAAAATGCAAACCATCCAGCTTTTGTCGTTGGTAATACGTTTGATTTTCCAATATTAACAACAACAATTAATAGTTTAAGAAACTTTTTGTATCGTTTGGTTTGCCCAAACAATATGAATACTAAAGATGCAAAAAGAATGATTTCGGTTTATCCGAATCCCGTTTCAAATTATTTGCGACTGGAGGGTGTTAAAAATGGAGATTTAATCCAAATTTTTGATATGAAATCCAATTGTATTTTAACTAAAATCAATAAAGATCAGATAATTGATATGTCGAGATTTGGGAATGGTGTTTATTTATTGTATGTTAATCATGAAATGATTCAAAAAATTGTAAAGTAAAAAGACTATGTTAGTTAAAACTTTTGGAAGTGCTGTTTTTGGTGTGGATGCTTCAACGATTACGATTGAAGTAAGCGTGGACGGTTCGGGTACAAAATATTTTATGGTAGGTTTGCCTGATAATGCCGTCAAAGAAAGTTTGCAACGTATCGAAACGGCATTAAAAGAAAGTAACTATAGAATGCCTCGAACCAAAATCGTTATTAATTTAGCGCCTGCAGACATCCGAAAGGAAGGTTCGGCATATGATTTACCCATTGCTATTGGTATTTTATTGGCAAGTGGGCAAATTGAAGATAAAATTGATGTGAGTAAACATATCATTATGGGTGAATTGTCTTTGGATGGCAGTGTTCAGCCCATTCGTGGTGCGTTGCCCATTTCTATTCAAGCGCGGAAAGAAAATTATAACGGATTTATTTTACCAAAAAAGAATGAGCGCGAAGCGGCAATTGTAGACCAATTAACGGTTTTTGGCGTCCAAACATTGCAAGAAGTTATTGATTTAGTAGAAGGGAAAAGTGAATTAAAACCTACACTTGTAGATACAAGGCAGGAGTTTGAAGAAAATTTAAAAAATCTACGATATGACTTTACCGATGTAAAAGGTCAGGAAAACATAAAACGAGCTATGGAAATAGCGGCTGCTGGCGGACATAATCTCATTTTGATCGGCCCTCCAGGCGCCGGTAAAACCATGCTTGCAAAAAGATTAGGTTCCATTTTACCTCCTTTGAACTTATATGAATCTCTTGAAACAACAAAGATTCATTCGGTTGCAGGTATTCTTGAAAATGGAGAGTCTTTGGTTTTTGAACGACCATTTCGTTCCCCTCATCATACGGTTAGCGATGTAGCTCTCGTTGGAGGCGGAAATCATCCTTCTCCAGGCGAAATTTCGTTGGCGCATAATGGTGTTTTATTTTTGGATGAATTGCCCGAGTTTAAAAGAACGGTGCTTGAAGTTTTGAGGCAACCCATGGAAGACCGAAAAGTTACGATATCAAGAGCGAAGTTTTCAGTGACGTATCCAGCAAGTTTTATGCTGATTGCGAGCATGAATCCATGTCCTTGTGGCTACTTTAATCACCCCGAAAAAGAATGCGTTTGTGGTCCAGGCGTTGTGCAGCGTTATTTAAATAAAATTTCAGGTCCTCTTTTAGACAGAATTGATTTACATGTCGAAGTCGTTCCGGTTTCATTTATGGAGTTGACGGATTCAAAACCAGCCGAAAAGAGTGAGAATGTAAGAAAAAGAGTAATGGAAGCTCGAAAACTTCAAGAGGATCGTTTTAAAAGCATTGAAGGCTTGCATGCCAATGCACAAATGGGAGGCAAAGAGGTGCAAGAAATTTGTATTATTTCCGATGCAGGCCGTTCGTTGCTTAAAAAAGCAATGGAGAAATTAAATTTATCGGCTCGAGCCTATGACCGAATTCTTAAAGTTTCGAGAACCATAGCGGATTTGGATCAAAGCGAAGAAATCAAAATTGAACATTTGGCAGAAGCGATCCATTATCGTAGTTTAGATCGCGAAAATTGGGCAAGTCAAGGGTAGCATATTTTTTAAAAATAAAGCCTTTTTTTACGATTTTAATAAAAAAAAATTAACTTTGTACGTTTTATCAAAACCGTTAAGATATTTTTAAAATATGAATAATTTTCAACAAACGATTTCTAATGAAGTTTCGATTCAAGGGAGAGGATTACATACTGGACAAATTGCAAATATTACTTTAAAACCAGCTCCTACAAATACAGGTATTTGTTTTAAAAGAATAGATTTAGAAGGACATCCTATCGTTGAAGCTAAATGTGATTATGTAACCAAAAGCGAGCGAAGCACAACTATTGAAAAAAATGGAGTTAAGTTGGTTACGATTGAGCATTTACTAGCCGCTTTAACAGGTTTGCAGATTGATAATGTTTTAGTAGAAATTGATAGTGAAGAAGTTCCAATTATGGACGGTAGTGCAAAGCCTTTTGTAGGTTTGATTCATAAAGCGGGTATACTAAGACAAGATGCGGTTAGAGATATTTTTAATCTCAAGTCAAATTTAGTGCTTGAAGATCCAGAAACAGGTTCGAAAATTATTGCCATGCCAAGCGATACGTTTAAAGTAACCGTGATGGTGGATTATAAGTCGCAAATCGTTGGCCCTCAGCATGCAACTTTAGAGCATATAGATCAATTTGAAGACGAAATATCAAAGTGTAGAACGTTTGTATTTTTTCATGAATTAGAAAAATTGTATAATGCCGGTTTGATTAAAGGTGGTGATGTAGATAATGCGATTGTAATGGTCGATAAAATGCCATCGCAAGCGGAAATAGATAACTTGTCTTCTCTTTTTGGAAGAAATGATGTTGTGGTAAAATCTGAAGGATATTTAAATAATTTAGAACTTTATTATCAAAATGAGCCCGCTCGACATAAATTATTGGATATTATTGGTGATCTTACACTTATTGGAATGCCAATTAATGCCCATATTATAGCTACATATCCAGGTCATAAAATCAATACCGATTTTGCAAAATTATTAAAACAAAAAATTAAAGAAAGCAAAACAAAAGTAGCGGCACCTGAATATGATCCTAATAAAGAACCTATTTTTGATATCCATGAAATTCAGAAAATGCTTCCGCATCGTTATCCATTCCTTTTAGTGGATAAAGTTGTAGAATTAACAGATGAGTTTGTAATTGGAGTAAAAAATGTTACCGCTAACGAAAATTATTTCCCGGGTCATTTTCCCGATAATCATGTGATGCCTGGTGTGCTGCAAATTGAAGCAATGGCGCAGTGTGGTGGAATGCTTGCATTAAGAAGTATTGAAGATACTACCTTATACGATGTTTATTTCTTAAAAATTGATAAAGCAAAATTTAAACGAAAAGTGGTCCCCGGAGATACATTGGTGATGAAAGTCGAGCTTATGAGCCCTATTCGAAGAGGCATTGTAGAAATGAAAGGCACTATATTTGTTGGAAATCAAATCGCTACAGAAGCGGAAATGATGGCTACAATAATTAAAAAACAGAAATAACTTATTATAATCCGAAAAGATAAAGATTAATGATACAACCACTTGCTTATATTCATCCTTCCGCTAAAATAGCTGAAAATGTAACTATAGATCCTTTTACAACCATTTATGGAGATGTAGAAATTGGAAAAGGTACTTGGATAGGTCCACATGTAACCATTATGGATGGCGCTCGAATAGGAGAAAATTGTAAAATTTTCCCGGGTGCCGTAATTTCAGCAGTACCACAAGATTTAAAATATAAAGGAGAGCCTACTCAGGTAATCATTGGTGATAATTGTGTAATTCGAGAGTGTGTAACCATAAATAAAGGAACAACGCATTCGATGATGACCAAAATTGGAAACAATTGTTTGATTATGGCTTATGCGCATTTCGGGCATGATACTATTATGGGCGATAATTGTATCGTGGCAAACTCAGTAAATCTTGGAGGTCATGTCTTAATTGATGATTTTGCTATAATTGGAGGAGGTGTTAATGTGCAGCAATTTACACGAATCGGAGCGCATTCGTATATCAGTGGCGGTATTAGTATCAATAAAGATATCCCCCCTTTTGTTAAAGCGGCTCGAATGCCTGCTTCTTACCATGGTGTAAATAGTGTTGGGTTAAAAAGAAGAGGTTTTAGCCAAGATTCTATTAATCATATATTTGATATTTATAGAATTCTATTTGTTAGAAACTCTAATATTTCTAAAGGTATTGATATGATTGAAACTCAAATTGAGCCTTCTCAAGAGCGCGATATGATTCTTCAGTTTATAACTTCTTCTAATATAGGACTTATAAAAGGATTTAAAAGTATTTACGATAAAAATTAACAAAATGCAACTCAGTTGCAACTATTTTTTAAATTCATTTGTTTTATTTTAAAATAGATTTATGGTATCGAGTAGTATCGGTTTTGTTAGTTCTTTCTTATTAGGAGCATTGCATTCTTTAGAACCGGGTCATGGTAAATCAATTTTAGCTCTAAATACATCCAAAAGTTTAAATCCTTATCAAGGAATTTGGATGCTTGTTAGTATTTTAGTTTCTCATTTTAGTTTAGTCATTGCGGTGGCTTTAGTTTTTATGTTTTTACCTAATTTTGGACATTTAAACTATATAAAGATATTTGCGAGTATTTTAATTATTTGTTATGGTTTATTTTTAGTTTTAAAAAAGAGTAAAAATAATGATTTTGTGGCTTGCAGTTGTTCCCACGAAGATAAAAATCTAGATACTAAAAGTAAAAAAGAAGCGATATCACTAGGGATTTTAGCAGGTCTTACGCCTTGTCCATCCGTTTTTGCGCCCATATTTATTTCAATGGGCACCAATAGTTTTAGCCAAGTTATATTGTTTATAATAAGTTATATGCTTGGTGTCGTTTCGGTATTTGTAGCCCTTTTTTTATTGGTTTGGATTTTCCGAAACAAAATGCAGCAAATATTTAAAAAAGTCAGTCATACCATAAATCCACATATCATCAGTGGTGCTATTATGATTGGTATTGGTATTTTTTATTTATTAATGAACCATTCACATTAATTTTTTTTTTGTATATTTGTACTACAAATTTAAGCCGATGAGAACCTTTTGGGCTTTTTTGATGCTCGTTATTTTATCGCTTCCTATTGCTCTTAAAATAGTATGGATTGCCGATTGGATAATCAATAATGAAATCGCTCAAGCAAATTGCATAAATAAAGAGAATGAAGAAATGCATTGTAACGGTTCTTGCCAATTAGATCAAAAAATGGCTCAAATAGAAGTTGCCAAATCCGATATCAATACGGAAAGTAATTATTCCTTAAAGTTAACCATTTCGGAGTTTATTTTATACACTCAAAATACATTTTCGTATATTTTTAATTATAAAGATGTTTTAGATTTTAATATCTTTATAATCTTTTACAAATTTCAATATTCAAAAATCCATTTCAAACCGCCATTGGTATAGTTTTTATTTTTTTTTAATTATAAAAACTATTTATGCAGTATATATTCATTTTAATCTTTTTGTTTTTTCAAAAGGAATTATATGCTTGTGATGTTTGTGGTGGTGCGATGTCGTTAAATTATAATTCATTAATGCCAAATATCAATTCACATTACTTAGGATTGAGGTATCGTAATGTTAATTTTACATCGTTTCATACCAATACAAATTCAAAAGCATTTGATTTAATTCAAAGTATTGAAGGTGTTGGAAAGTATAAACTTTCAAACAAATTAAATGTTAATGCGAGTATTCCAATATTAATGATTGATAGAGAAGAAGCCCAAAAAGCTCCTACAAAATTGACAGCAATTGGTGATATTCAATTGATGATGAACGCCATTGTTTTAAACAATGAAGATGAAATCCGTAAATTGAAACATCAACTACAGTTTGCTTTAGGAATAAAATTACCTACAGGTCCATATCAATTAATTGATAATTATAATACCGTTTATGCCGCGATGCAACCGGGAACAGGAAGCATTGATTTTCTATCAGGAATGAGCTACACTATAAGATTTCAAAATTTTGGAGCTATGGCTGATTTGAATGCGCGTTGGAATACTTCAAATCCAAATGAGTATCAATTTGGCAATCGATATGCCGCAGGACTTAAATTGTTTTATTGGAAAACGCTTAAAATTTGGAATTTAATTCCAAATGTTGGTATACTTTATGAAAAAATGGAGAAGGATAGACATCCTACAGATTTGATTCAACAAACAGGAGGTCACCTATTCTTTACGAATTTTGGAGTGGATTTATTTTATAAAAAAACAGCATTAAACATTTTATTTGGATTACCTTTGTTACAAAATTTAAATCAAAACCAAACAGAAACGGGTTTGAGAGTTCAAACTCAATTATTAATTTTTATTTAAAATTTAAAATCATGAAAAATTATCTTAAATCAACGTCATATATTATATTATTTTTTACCGTAATATTATTAAATTCATGTTCTAAAAATGAATCAAATAATAGTAACGTATCGAGCAATTCAATTTACCTTGAGTTTGAAGCCAAAGTTGGAAGCAATACTTTTGAGTTAAATAGACCTTATTTTGTGGGCCCTTTTAATAACAAAATGGTTTTTTCTCGTTTTCAGTATTATATTTCTAATGTGATTTTAACTAAAGAAGACGGAACAACATATATTGTTCCAAAAGACAGCTCTTATTATTTAATTACACATAATAATAATGTTTTACCAAAAGTAGAACTTAAAAATATCCCTATCGGCAATTATAAAAGCATACAGTTTATGATTGGAATTGATAGTATTTCAAATTTAACGATTGAACCAAAATTATTGCCAAGTGCTTTAGATCCGCTTAATGGTATGTATTGGAGCTGGAACTCAGGATATATCTTCCTAAAAACTGAAGGAACGGTTCAAGATTCTATTGCGTTTAAGCATCATATTGGATTACAAAAAAATGTAAAAAGTCTATCATTTAATTCCAATACGAGCGCAAAAGTTTCCGCCTCAGTTCGCCCAACAATTCATTTTGAAGTGGATGTAGAAAAAATGTATAATGGTACAGAAAAAATTGACGCTGTTGCTAATCGAACGATTATGGTAACGCCTTTTGCATCTAATGTTGCCAATAATTTCTCAGGAATGTTTGTGCTGCATCACGTTCACAACTAAAAATAGGATGACACAAAAAAGGGCTTTCAATTTGAAAGCCCTTTTTTTTATATTTCAGTTTTTTCGTCTACATATTTACTCGGACACTTCATCAAAATTTGAGAAGCTAAAAATTGGTTCTTTTCAAAGTTTCCCGCAACAACTATTTTTTCGGTTTGGTCAAAACCTTCAGGTTTAGCACCTTTATAAACTACTTTACTTTCGATACCTTTATCATCCGTCATATAAAATTCAAAATAGTTTGGATTTTTAATCGGGTCGTAATATTGTGTTTTTGACTTAGAAAGCATTCCTACTACATGATATTGTTGCTCTGGATTTTCAATCGCTGTAGTAAAATTCGCATACTCCGAAGCTTCCTCACTTAAATTTATTATAAAATATCCTATACTCACTGCAATTAATAAAAGCCCTATGATATGTATCTTTTTCATCTTTAATTATTATTTTGCAAAATTAAACCAAATATTACATAATTGATGAAGGAAAATGAAAGTTATAAAGAAGTTTAGCTATTTTTACAATTGAAAAAAAATATAAAAGAGGTAATGCCGTTTAATCTATATTTGTAAAAATTAAATATGAGACCATTTCTTATTGCATTTTTTATTCTTTTTTTAGTTAAGCTTGATGCGCAATATGAGTTTGATCAAGGTACGTTTCGTTTTTATGTCAGTGCGGGACTTAATACGTCTCAAATGGGGAATGATAGTTTGGGCGGATTTAACAAATGGGGCCCGACTGCAGGCATTGGCGGCTATTTTATGATTTCAGATCAATTTTCGACCAATCTTGAAATAAATTACACGATGCGTGGCGCGCGCGGTTATGTCTTTGATGAGTTTAATCGTTCGCGGTTATATCATAGATATATAGGTTTAGATTATATAGAAGCACCGATTTTTTTAAGTTTACACGATCGGAATCGAGCGAGTATCGGAGCAGGTGTTGTTTTAGCTTCCTTGATTCAGTCCTCGCAAGCACTCAATTGGAAAAATATCGACGAAGCTACGCCATTAAAATATAAACCTATTGATATTGGGTTTTTGTTAAATGCAAATCTATATTTTAAGGAGCAGTTTGCTTTTAATTTAAGATTCACGCATTCTTTAGTTCCTGTCAACGAGAGCCATCCTGATTATGCCAATCATTATCATAGTGTATTGTCTGTTCGAGGTATTATGATGTTTTAAGCCCAGTTTATTTTATTATTTTTTCCGCTTTCAAACCTTTTTGCGTTCAAAAAGACTTCGTTTATTATCTTTGCATTTTAAGAAAAAAATTAATTAAATATATTCATTTTCATGACCGCACAAGAAATTCGAAAACAGTTTTTGGATTATTTTGAAACCAAAAAACATAAAATAGTACCGAGTGTGCCTATTGTTGTTAAAAATGATCCGACCTTATTGTTTATCAATGCGGGCATGAACCCTTTTAAAGATATTTTTTTAGGAAATGCACCGGCTCAACATGCTCGCATCGCAGATACACAAAAATGCCTTAGAGTGAGCGGAAAACATAATGATTTGGAAGAAGTGGGCGTGGATACCTACCACCATACATTTTTTGAAATGTTGGGGAATTGGAGTTTTGGAGATTATTTTAAAGAAGAGGCCATTCAAATGGCTTGGGAATTATTAACGGAAGTATATAAATTGCCTAAAGATCGTTTGTATGTTACTGTTTTTGAAGGAGATGCCTCCGAAAATTTGCAAAAAGATACCGAAAGTGAAGCCATCTGGAAAAAATATATTGCTGAAGATCGTATTTTGCTTGGAAATAAAAAAGACAATTTTTGGGAAATGGGCGACGTTGGTCCTTGTGGTCCTTGTACTGAAATTCATTTTGACAGCCGCACCGATGAAGCACGCGCTGAGATAGATGGAAAACAATTGGTGAATGCCGATGATCCAAATGTGATTGAAATTTGGAATAATGTTTTTATGGAATTTAACCGTAAAACAGACAAAAGTCTTGAGCCACTTCCAGCCAAGCATGTCGATACCGGAATGGGATTTGAGCGACTTGTTCGAGTGATTCAAGGTAAATCATCTAATTATGATACCGATATTTTTATGCCTTTGATTCAATATACCGAATCTTTATGTCAAAAAAAATATACCTTTTCGGATTCAAAAGAAGATATTTCCTTTAGAGTTATAGCGGATCATATTCGTGCTATTAGTTCAACAATCGCAGATGGTCAATTGCCTTCAAATACAGGTGCGGGATATGTCATCCGAAGAATTTTACGAAGAGCTGTTCGTTATGGATATTCTTTTTTAAATTTTCAAACGCCATTTTTACATCAATTAGTACCCGTTTTATCGGCTCAATTTAAAGATGTGTTTCCAGAAATGGAAGCTCAAAAGCAATATATTGCGCAAGTGATTAAAGAAGAGGAGTCGTCGTTTTTTGCAACTTTAAGCAAAGGGATTAAAATCTTTGAACAATTAGCACAAAATGCCACTAAAAATGAAATTTCAGGAATAGATGCCTTTACATTATTTGATACTTATGGATTTCCAATTGACTTGACCCGATTGCTTGCTCAAGAAATTGGTTTAAGTGTCAATGAAACGGAGTTTGAGTCGTCATTAAACGAGCAGAAAAATCGTTCGAAGAATGCTACCAAATTAGAAACGGAAGATTGGATTGTGGTGCACTCCGAGTTGGATGGAAAGCCTTCGGATTTTATTGGTTATGATTTCAATTTTTGTGAAGCTAAAATCGTTAAATATCGAAAAGTTTCTAATAAATCGGGAATTTTCTATCAATTGGTGCTTAATATAACGCCATTTTATGCCGAAAGCGGCGGACAAGTAGGAGATAGCGGTATTTTAAACCATGAAGGGGCACAAATTACAATTATCAATACCGTTAAAGAAAATGATACGATTTTTCATTTAACAAAATCAATGCCAGAAATAGATTTAACCAAATCTTTTCAAGCGCAAATTGATACCGAAAGACGATTTTTAATTGCCAATAATCATACAGCTACGCATCTATTGCAAGCCGCCTTAAGAAATTTAATTGGTTCGCATGTGGAGCAAAAAGGTAGTTTGGTCAACGAACATCTTTTAAGATTTGATTTTTCACATTTTTCAAAATTAACTCAAGAGGAAATTGAAAAAATAGAATTCTTGGTGAATGAAAAAATAAATGAAGCCATCGAATTAACCGAAGAGCGCCAAATACCAATTGATGAAGCAAAACAAAGAGGCGTCATGGCTTTATTTGGTGAAAAATATGGAGAAATCGTTCGGGTGATTACTTTTGATAAAACCTATTCTCAAGAATTATGTGGTGGAACCCATGCTAAAAATACCAAAGATTTAATTCATTTTAAAATAATCAGTGAAAGTTCGATAGCTGCAGGGATTCGTAGGATTGAAGCGATTACTTCCAATGCGTTGATTTCCTATTTTAAAGAAAAAGAAACGGATTTAAATCAAGTCGTACAGTTGTTGAAAAATACATCAAATCCAATTCAATCTATTCAAAATCTTATACAAGATAATGCGTCAGCGCGTAAACAAATCGAACTATATGAACTTTATATTGCTAAAAATGAAGCGAAGCGCATTGTGGATTTAAATGCTAATTTTATTGAATTTGAGTTTTCAAATAGTGATTTAGTTAAAAATATTGCAACTTTGATTCGTTCAAGCCATTCAAATATCGCTTTAGTAATTACCTATTTGGATTCCGACAAGCGAAAAGTAGCACTTTGTATGGGCGATGAAAAAATACAATCACAAGGACTTAAAGCTAATGAATTAGCAAAAGCCCTTGGAAATGAATTTAAAGGTGGCGGTGGAGGTCAACCTGGTTTTTCAGTGGTATCGCTTCCTAAAGAAACCGATTTAATTCAAATTCAAAATTTTTGGAATCAATTGATAAATAAATAAAAATTATAAATTATGAAAGTATCTGTAATTGGTGCAGGCACCATGGGAAATGGTATCGCTCACGTTTTTGCTCAAAATGGTTATCAAGTAGCACTTATTGATATCAGCGATGCAGCTTTAGACCGAGGGATTAATACTATTTCTAAAAATCTTGATCGTCAAGTAGCTAAAGGCAGTTTGACCGAAGATCAAAAAAATCAGACTTTATCGAATATTACAAAATATACTGAAATTTCAAAAGGTGTAGCAGATGCAGATTTAGTAGTTGAAGCGGCCACTGAAAATGTGGATTTAAAATTAAAAATATTTAAAGACATTGATGCTAATGCGCCTAGTCATTGTATTTTAGCTTCAAATACGTCTTCAATTTCGATAACGAAAATTGCATCAGTTACTCAAAGACCATCGCAAGTTATTGGAATGCATTTTATGAATCCGGTGCCAATAATGAAGCTCGTAGAAGTGATTAATGGTTATGCAACGGATGCTAAAATTACACAAACGATAATGGAGTTGTCGCAAAAACTTGGTAAAATTCCTGTTGAAGTAAATGACTATCCTGGTTTTGTAGCCAATCGTATTTTAATGCCAATGATTAATGAATCAATTTATACGTTGTTTGAAAATGTTGCCGGCGTTCATGAAATCGACACGGTAATGAAATTGGGTATGGCACATCCAATGGGGCCATTACAATTGGCTGATTTTATTGGTTTGGATGTTTGTTTATCGATTCTTAAAGTGCTTCATGAAGGTTTCGGAAACCCTAAATATGCACCTTGTCCATTATTGGTTAATATGGTTACCGCGGGTTATTTGGGTAAAAAATCTGGAGAAGGATTTTACGACTATTCGGATGCCAATTCCAAAGAATTAATAGTAAGTAGCCGATTTAAATAAACACTATGGAAGGTCAAAAATATGCCGCAATTCATTATGCAAAATATCTTGAATTAGATGGTTTACTCGATTGTCAAACGCCAAGATCTAAAGAATTTGGAAATGAAGCGCATGATGAAATGTTATTTATCATTACACATCAAGCTTACGAATTGTGGTTCAAGCAAATTTTACATGAATTAAATGAGGTCTCACAAATTTTTAATGAAATTCCCTTAAGTGAAAAAAAAATATCCAATGCCGTTCATTATTTAGATCGTGTAAATAAAATTTTAAAGTTATTGGTGGATCAACTTGAAGTTTTGGAAACGATGACGCCAATGGATTTTTTAGAATTTCGTAATTATTTATTTCCAGCTTCGGGCTTTCAAAGTTTTCAATTTCGACAGGCTGAGGTTATTTTAGGATTAAAAAATAAATATCGAATTACTTACGGAGGGCATCATTATGCCGCGTTTTTCGATGAAAATCAAAAACAAATTTTAGAAGAATTAGAACATAATGATTCGGTTTTAGAATTGTTAGAAAAATGGTTGGAGCGAATTCCTTTTGTTGAACACCCTGAGTTTAATTTTTTGGAAGCGTACAAAAAGTCTTTAGAGAAAATGTTTGAAACGGAAGCGAATGAAATTAATGCTTCTGATTATTTGAGCGAAAAACAGAAAGAAATGCGGCTCAAAATGCTTGGCGATTCGGATACGTTTTTTAAATTGGTATTTAATAAAGAACAGTTTGACAAAGATTATGAAGCGGGTAATGTTCGAATTTCATATAAAGCGATGCTTTCAATGCTTTTTATTTCTCTGTATCGCGATGAGCCTTTACTGCAACTTCCATATTTGTTGATACAAAAATTAAGTGAAGTAGATGAGTTTCTTACATTATGGCGTTTTCGTCACGGGCAGATGGTTCGAAGAATTATTGGAAGTAAAATTGGAACGGGAGGTAGTGTAGGCGTTGATTATTTGATGGAAACAGCCTCGAAGCACCATATTTTTAAAGATATTCATTTTATCTCTACGATGATGATACCAAGGTCTGAATTACCAGCAATTCCAGATGCATTGTTGCATGAAATGGATTTCTTTTACAAGAAAAAATAATTGAATGACCAAGATACAAATTCTGATTTATTGTTCTCAATTCTTGGTCTTAAGTTACTTTATATTAAATGCAAAATGGTTTAGCGTAAATAAACAGTTTAATGGTTTATTTATTTTAACATTGTTTTTTATAAGTTGTTTGCTTTCATTAGCCAATGCTTATGCAGTTATTGAATATTTTAAGTCTGATGTGTTAGCATTCCTAAATAAAGGAAACATTTTGTACACTTATTTAAAAAATGATGTTTTAAGAAATTTTGATTTCTTTTTTGAAATCGGTGGAGGTATGCCGCCAAAAAGGCACTATGATATTGCCTATAATCTCGATATGTGGTGTCATTCTTCCAGTTTTTTAATGATAAAAATATATGGTTTTTTTGGAGCGATTTCTTCATTTCATTTAGCGAATATCTCGCTTTTTTTTGCATTTCTTTCTTTTGTAGCTCGCGTTTTATTACTTAAAATATTTATACAATTAAAAGTTAAAACACTTTGGATTTATATATTTCTTTTGATAAGCTTTACATTAGGAACCGATGCCTTTTTTATCAATGGTTTGCATAAAGAAAGTTTAGGCTTTTTTTTATATGTTGTTTTATTTTATCTTTTTATTCAAAAAAAGACACCTTATCGTTTTTTTTTAATTTTCTTGCTGCTTTTCTTTTTGATTATCGTAAGAAATTATTTATTTATTTTTTTCTTTGCTTCATTAGGAATTTTTGCAGCTTTTAAGTTTTATAAAATAAATAGAAATCTTGTAATTTTAAGTATAATGATGTTTGTTTTAATAGTATTTTCAAAAATGCATCATATAATTACATTTGTCTTTAAAAAAGTAACTGGATTTAAAGAGGATGCAAGAGGTAAATTGAAAATTATTCCGCATGAATTTGATTGGACCATTTCAAGTTTTGTTGAGGCTGCAGTAAAAGGATGGAAAAATATCTTTTTTTATATTCCTCAAAAATCGCCTTGGTTCTTTTATGATCCTTTTTTAGTCATAAATAATTGTTTATTTGTTATAATTATTTTATTCCTTTTACCAAGTATTCGTATTTCAAAAAAAAGAAGCTTTAATTTTTATTATTGGATTATTCCAAGTATTTTAGGTTTACAATTAATTGGGCTAACTGTTTATAACTATGGGACGATTTTACGTTATCGCTCTCTTTTAGTTTTTTTTATAATTATTGGTCTTATAATAAATCAGAAAAAAATTGAGTTTAGAAGAATTTTCAAAACCACTTAGTAGCATATATTCAAATTCTGAAATTGAGTTTTTATATCGATATCTTAATAAAGAATTAAATGATATGGATTGGAAAGAAATTACAAATCGTTTATTGAAGTATGAGCCGTTGGATTATATTGTAGGTCATACGTATTTTTATAAACATAAAATACTAGTCAATAAAAATGTTTTAATTCCTCGCCCTGAAACAGAAGAGCTCATAGAAAATATTTTTAACATTTATAAAGATAAACACACATTTCCAAAGAAAATTATAGAGATAGGAACGGGTAGTGGTTGTATATCAATTGTTTTAAAAAGTCTTTTTCCTGATGCTCAAATTATTGCCGTCGATGTTTCAAAAGAAGCGTTAGAAGTTGCAAAACAAAACGCCACTTTAAATAATTATATTATTGATTTTATCGAACTAGATTTTCTTAATTCAAAGTTATGGGGCGGATTAGATCATGATTTTGACTTAATTGTAAGCAATCCACCCTATATTCCAATTGCCGAAAAAAGTACAATGCTAAAGAATGTATTAGATTTTGAGCCACATGTTGCTTTATTTGTTGAAGATACAAGTCCATTATTGTTTTATAATAAAATCTTTGAATTTGCAAAATCACATTTGACTAAAAATGGTCACATTTTTTGCGAAACTTCAGAAAATATCCAATTTTTAAATCACGATTTTTTTAATATAAAATCGCTTAAAGATTGGAGCGGTAATAGCCGATTTATTTACGCAACTTTTATTTAACAGGATTTAACAGTTTTATAAAAACAGTTTGTTTATCTTTGCATTGTAAAATTAACTATATATAATCTAATATTTATTATTATGAACAAGAAAAAATTAATGTTAGTAGAGGATGATATCAATTTAGGTAACATCATTTTTGATAATTTAGAATTACATAATTACGAAGTTATCTTATTTAGAAATGGAGAAGAAGCTTGGCAAAATTATGAAAAAGGTAAATTTGATTTATTACTTTTGGATATTATGATGCCTAAACGAGATGGTATTTCATTAGCTAGAGAAATTCGTAAAGTAGATCCATTAGTTCCGATAATTTTCTTAACGGCTAAAGGGTTAAAAGAGGATAAATTACAAGGATTTAGTGTAGGTGCTGATGATTATTTAACGAAACCATTTGAAATGGAAGAGTTAATCGTTCGTATGGAAGCTATTTTAAAAAGAACCAGCAAAGGTGTTTTGATGGATTCAATTAAAGAGTATAAAATTGGAAAATATACTTTTAATATCAAGCAAAGAACACTAATTTTGGGTGAGAGTCAATCAAAATTAACAACAAAAGAAGCGGGATTATTGGAGCAATTATGTATCCAAAAAAATAATATCCTAACTCGAGAAATCGCTTTAAAAGCGGTTTGGGGCTCGGATAACTATTTTACAGGAAGAAGTATGGATGTTTACATAACAAAAATTAGAAAATTTCTTTCTGAAGATCCAGCAATTGAAATTCAAAATATTCATGGTGAAGGTTATCGATTGGTAGTCGACGAAGCATAAACGTATTTATTTTTCTAAATTATAATTAAGCCAGTAAATTTTTTTTTGCTGGCTTTTTTATTGAAAATGAATACGTTGTTAAATTTTAACAAAATAAAAGACAAAAAAGTCTTTTAATGTTTTTAAAACCACTTATCTTTGCACAAGAATTAGAAATAATATAATAAAATCAATAAAAATGGGTGTCATTATTTTCCTTTTAATAATTAGTATTTTGTTAGCAGGAGGATTTCTTTTTGCTTATTTATATAATGTAAAAAAAGGACAATTTGATGATGACTATTCACCTGCGCATCGAATGCTAAACGACTAAATTTATAAATAATTAAAACAAAAAATTAAAAATGGAAAAATTTAATTACGACAATCGGGTTCCCAAGTTATTTGCTAATGCAACTATTTTTTGGGGTTTTGTTGGAATGTTAATTGGTGTTATTGCAGCATTTCAATTGGTATTTCCGGTTTTGAACTTCGGAGAATATTTCCCTCATATTGCATTTGGAAGATTGAGACCCGTACATACCAATGCAGTGATTTTTGCTTTTGTAGGTAACGGTATTTTTACGGCAGTGTATTACTCTATTCCAAGGCTTCTTAAAACGGCAATGTTTAATCGAACGTTAAGTTTAATACATTTTTGGGGATGGCAATTAATCATAGTAGCTGCAGCGGTTACGCTATTAATGGGAATTACCACTTCAAAAGAATATGCAGAATTAGAATGGCCTTTAGATATCGCAATTACCTTAATTTGGGTTGTTTTTGGTATAAATATGTTTGGTACTATTATAAAAAGAAGAGAACGACATATGTATGTGGCCATTTGGTTTTTTATAGCTTCTTGGGTTACCGTAGCGGTATTACATATTGTAAACTCTTTTGAACTACCTATTGCTTGGAATAGCTGGAAAAGTTATTCATTGTATTCGGGTGTTCAAGATGCATTAGTACAATGGTGGTATGGCCACAATGCGGTTGCCTTTTTCTTAACGACTCCTTATTTAGGTTTGATGTATTATTTTTTACCAAAAATTGCAAATAGACCAATTTATAGTTATCGATTAAGTATTATACATTTTTGGACATTGACATTTCTTTATATTTGGGCAGGCCCTCACCATTTATTATATACGGCACTTCCGGATTGGGCTCAAAGTTTAGGAACTGTATTTTCAGTAATGTTAATTTTGCCTTCATGGGGTGGTATGTTAAATGGACTATTTACCTTAAGAGGTGCATGGGATAAAGTAAGAGAAGATCCATTATTGAAGTTTTTAGTAGTCGGTGTTACGTGCTATGGAATGGCTACTTTTGAAGGACCAATGCTTTCGCTTAAAAATGTAAATGCCATTTCGCATTACTCTGACTGGACAATTGCACACGTTCATATTGGTGCGCTTGGTTGGAATGGATTTTTAACCTTTTCTATGTTGTACTGGTTATTTCCAAGATTTTATAATACAAAATTATACAGCACCAAATTAGCAAACGTGCACTTTTGGATCGGAACGTTAGGTATTTTACTTTATGCAATTCCTATGTATTGGAATGCCTTTAAAGGATACTTTATGATGACGGCATTTACACCAGAAGGACAATTACAATATCAATTTATCGAAATTATGCAAACGGCGATTCCGTTTTATTTGATAAGAGCAATTGGTGGTACGGTTTATTTGACAGGTGTAATTTTAATGATTTACAATTTGGTTAAAACCGCTAAAAGTGGTTCATTCGTTCCTCATGAAGAAGCCGAAGCTCCAGCACTTTCCAAAGAGTTTGCTCCATCTAAAGGTATGCATTGGCATAGTTTCTTTGAAAGAAAACCAATAATTATGCTTATAGGTAGTTTGATCGTAATTTCTATTGGAGGCTTAGTAGAAATGATTCCGACTTTTATGATTAAAAGCAATATTCCTACAATTTCAAGCGTAAAACCATACACGCCTTTAGAATTGCAAGGAAGAGATATTTATATTCGCGAAGGTTGTTATAATTGTCATAGCCAGATGATTCGTCCATTTAGACATGAAATCGTAAGATATGGAGAGTATTCAAAAGCAGGAGAGTTTGTTTATGATCATCCATTCCAGTGGGGTAGTAAACGAACAGGGCCGGATTTAGCAAGAATAGGTGGGAAATATCCAAATGCTTGGCATTTTAATCACATGTACGATCCTCCAAGTATGGCATCGGGAAGTATCATGCCTCCATACAGAGATATGTTTGATAAAGATTTAGATATAGCTACAACAAATTCAAAAATACACGCGATGCGAAATCTTGGTGTGCCTTATCCAAAAGGATATGAAGCTAAAGCAAACGATGATTTATTAAAACAAGCTAAAGAAATTACAAAAGATCTTAAAGCAAATGATATTGAAATCAGTGAGAAAAAAGAAATTATAGCAATGATTGCTTATCTTCAAAGAATGGGTACAGATATAAATAAATAAGATTATGAAATTTCAAAATTATTTAACAACTATAGAAGGAATTGAAATTTATCCATTAATTTCTTTAATGATTTTTGTAGTTTTTTTGTTGGGCGTGTTTTATTATGTGTTAAAAATGTCAAAACAAGAAGTAGACTACGATAAGAATTTGCCTTTAAATGATTAGAAAATCAAAATAAAATAGTTATAATGAAAAATATAAAAAAAATACTTCTTTTACTAATGCTCGTGATTTCCAATATAGGATTTTCACAAGATGCAACAAATGCTGGTAATTCATGGTCGGACATTGATTTGTTGAATATTGCATTAACCATAATTGCATTTTTCTTGTTGATTCCTATTTATTTCTTCAGTAAAATTTTTAAACACGTCTTGATTAATTATTTGAAAAAAGTGACGAAAGTAAAAAATCTTAAAAAGGAAACAACGGTTTTGTTTTTGATAGTTACTTCTTCTGTTTTTGCTCAAACTACCGAAGCAGTCTCGACATTCAGTAAATTTAATTTTACTTCTTGGATATTAATTTTAGTAATTATTGTTGAAATTTTAGCGCTAGTTTTATTAAGTTATTATACGTTTAAGTTTTCTAAAGGATATAGACCGAGTGAAGAAAAAGAAGCAATTGAAGTGGTAGAAACGGAAAATGCACTTTTAAGATGGTGGAAAAAATCAAATAACTTCGGCGCTTTAGAAGATGAAGCAAAAATTGATACTGGACACAGCTACGATGGCATTCGTGAGTTGGATAATATTACGCCTCCATGGTTCCAATTTTCATTCTATTTTACTATTGTTTTAGCGGTGATTTACTTGTGGTATTATCATGTTCTTGGAACTGGAAATGTAATGAAAGATGAATTGCAAGTAGAGATTGAAAAAGCAGATAAGGCTCATCTGGAATTTTTAAAATATCAAAAAGGTTTGGATGAAGAAACCATTGCATTCATTGATTTAGCTTCAGAAATCGAAGAAGGTAAGAAAATGTATTTAGCCAATTGCGCAAGTTGTCATGCAGCGGATGGTGGTGGTGGAACAGGACCTAATCTAACCGATGCATTTTGGATTCATGGCGG
>Ga0208595_1000027_pt1 | contig 48778 bp, 37 predicted proteins | sample LakMenEpi28Jun11_FD_150742 | JGI IMG/M metagenome (GOLD analysis project Ga0208595, IMG submission 150742) | Freshwater microbial communities from Lake Mendota, WI - 28JUN2011 deep hole epilimnion (SPAdes) | ecosystem: Environmental > Aquatic > Freshwater > Lake > Epilimnion/Euphotic zone ...
AGTAGAAAAAAAACAGCCAAACCGATATACTTGGCTTTTACCTGATTTAGATGGCTATGGAAGTAGTCGAGATTTTTTAGGATATAAATCTTTAAATGATTTAGCTAAGGATATTTTAGAAATTATTGAAAATATAAGAATCAATAAAATTCATTTTATTGGACATTCTATGGGAGGTTATATTGGTCTTGAAATGATAAATTTAAATCCTGAAGTATTTCAATCTTTTTTATTACTGAACTCGCATCCATATACGGATTCGGATGAGCGCGCCACGAATCGTCAAAAGTCCGTACAATTTATTGAAAAGCATGGAACGTCCTATTATATTAAAGAGACCTTTAAGAGCTTATTTAGCATTGAGTATGCAACTCAAAATCAAGATATTATTTATAATTTAAAGAAAAAAGCTGAAAATTTACCTAAAGAAACTATTATTAATTCGTTGAATGCCATGATAGGAAGAAATAATCATTTTGATACTTTAATGAATACGCAGGTTAAAAAATTGATTTTTTTAGGTTCAAATGATACATTAATACCAATTGAAGATTATCGTCATTTCATTGATATTTTTGAAAAACAAAATTGTTATATCGCACAAAATGCGGGACATATGTGTATGTTTGAAGCAACTGAAAATTTGGCGGATTTTATATTAAAAAATTTTAACTAAGTAAATCGAAGTATAAAAGATGAAGAAAAAAGTACTAATTACTGCAGGGCCTACATTTGAACCGATTGACCCAGTTAGATTTATAGGAAATCGGTCGACAGGTAAAATGGGTTTGGAAATCGTTTTGGAAGCACTAAAAAAGAATTTTGAAGTAAAAGCTATTGTTGGTCCCAATGCATTATCTTGGCCTATTCATAACTCAAATTTAGAATATATTAAAGTAGAGACAGCTCAAGAAATGTTTGAAGAGGCTTCAAAATGGATAGATTGGTACGAAATAGGAATTTTTGCAGCTGCTGTTGCAGATTATAGAGTAAAAGAGATTTCAAATCAAAAAATCAAAAAAAATGATTCTGAGTTAACGATTACATTAGTAAAAAATCCAGATATTTTAGCTCATTTTGGGAGAAATAAGAGAGAAGATCAAATATTGATCGGTTTTGCTTTAGAAACAGAAAATGAAATCAAAAACGCTCAAAATAAATTAGCAAATAAAAATTTAAATGCTATTGTCCTAAATTCTTTAAATGATGAAGGCGCTGGTTTTCAAAGAAGTACAAATAAAATTACAATGATTTATCCCGAAAATCGAATTGAAGTATATGATTTAAAGTCGAAAGATCAAGTTGCGGAAGATATTTTAAATGCAATTTTAAAACAAGACTAAAAATGCCATATAGTAGGGCTATGAACAACCCAGAGGAACAGGATTTGAGTCGCTTTTTCGGTGCTTTGTATATCTGCTTCGAGCCGATAAATCGAAAGTGGGACAAGTCAACCACCGAGCAGTCCGCCATCACACCTATAAGACGTTGACTCTTTTTGTTTGATAATTATCGATTGTCAAGCGCGTTTATTAACTATATGGCACTACAAAGATACAACAATTTATCGAATATTTTATTATTTTTAATGCTTATTTTGTTTATAATTTATAAAGACTTAATAATTAAGAAAATATGTATATAGAAAATTTTAAAAATATAATTTTTCAATCAAAAAGGATTCTTATTCTTCGAATGATTGGATTAGCATTATTCGTTCAAGTGATTTTATCCTTTAATCTATGGTTTGACTCGCATGTGAATTTTCCTAAAGTGCCACTTTTTGATTTTGCGCTTTTTGAAAATATTTTATTTTCAAAAATAACAAGTTTACTATTTCTGTTTTCTATTATTTCACAAATTTTTGTTACAAAATCGAATCAGAAAATGGCAGTAATTTTCTTTTTATTCATTTCTTTGCTTTTATTTCTTCAAGATTTAAATAGAATTCAAGTTTGGATGTACTTTTATATCATAATATTTTTAAATATATTATTTACAGAAAAGGATAATGAAGCTCAATTTTTAATAAATCTAAGAATTATTGTCGGCTCTGTATATTTTTGGAGTGGTCTTTATAAATTAAATATTCATTATGTTGAAACATTTCAATGGCTAGTTTCCGAAATAAAGATATTTAATAGTATTCATTATATAGAAATAGTAGCTTTTATTTCAGCACTCATTGAATTGTCATTAGGTATTTTGATGGTAATTAATAAAGTCAAAAAAGTTGTTTTTTTTAGCATATTTTTTATGCATTGTTTTATTATTTTTAATTTGTATTTATTAGATTGGAATGCAATTGTCTTTCCTTGGAATATTTTAATGATCGTATTGGTTTATTATAGTTTATACGCATCTAGTAATACCTCAATTTCATTTAATATTAGGCAAAATTTTTATGTCTTAACTATATGTACGATTCCAGTTTTATATTTTTTTAATATAATTCCAAGTGTATTTTCATTTTGTATGTATAGTGGAAGAGAATCTTCGGCAACTCTTGCTTTTAATTCCAAAGTTTCAAAACTCAAAATTCTAGAATCTGCAATTGATAATCAAGAAATCATAGGTGTTGATTTGGACTATTGGAGCGCTATAGATAAAAATGTACCTATTTTTGCAGATGATTTTTATTTTAGAAAAATGAATAAAACTTTATGTCAAAAATATTCAGAACTAGGATATTTAGGTCTAATAATAAATAAAAATCCTATCCAAAATAAACAATACAAGATAAAATGTCCTTGCGAGAAGATTTAAAAAACAAATTATACTATTTATGAAGTAAATTAAATCCAATTCTAAACAAGTATAATACCGTGATAGTAATAGTTTAGGTCATTTTTATTGACCTATTACTATTACATATACGGTATTACTATTATCTACATCCTCTAGAAAAACGATGATGTCGATATCCATAAATAGCTCTTCTAGGTAATGGATGATAAACTACTGGTCTGCAAAAAGAATTGTAAACAGGAGGAGCAACTACAATTGGGTTAATGATAATTGGTCTGGATACAACAATTGGTCTTCGAGATTGATGGTATCTATTTGGTTGGCAGTTCGATTCATATTGAGATGAATTCCAACGGTCGTCATACGGATTTTGGTTTCGTTCATATTCGTATGCAGTATTTGGTCTATTTGAACCATAATAGGCGTCGTCTTCATAAGGGTTATAATTTTGGCTAAAACTGGTTCCATACATTGAAACCAAAAAAATCACTAAATGTAAATTTTTCATATTATTCAAATTTTAAGTTCAATAATAGGACTTCATTTGAATGACCTCGTTTAATTTTTCAATGAAAATTAATATTTTTTAGCAATTTTATAAATCGGACTTATCGAATCAAAGTTACGTTTCCACTTTCGTAAAATTTTTCATTTTCAAAAGTAGTCGCTTCAATTTTCCATACATAAACTCCAGTATTTGCTGGTTCTCCTCGATGTGTACCATCCCAGCCTTCATTAATTTTATTAGTACTGAATACTTTTTCTCCCCAACGATTATAGACTTCAAAACTATTTAATGTTTTTATATTCAAATGTTTAGAAATTCTAAAAATATCATTTTTTGAATCGCCATTTGGTGAAAATCCGGAAGGAATTAATAAAACCGTTTTGCCATAAATAAGAATTCTTGAGCTGTCTCTATTTTTACATCCATTAATATCTTCAACGGTCACATAAAATAAAGTTGTATCTGAAGGCGCTACTAAATATTCACTAAAAAATGGATTGTTGTCTCCGATTTTTGGAGTCCAGTCATATTTTAATGCTGTTTTTGAATTTGCGGATAAGATAACTTCGGCGCTTCGATAAACTAAGGTATCTTTAGGTGAAATAACAACAACCGGTAATGTATCTACTTGAACTACTGTTGATGCGGTATCCGTAAAACAATCATTGGATATTTTTACAAAATAGCGAATGGTTTCTTTTGGAAAAACTTGAGGGGTGTCTATTATCGTATCATTAATAAATTTGTTGGGACTCCATAAATAGTATAATCCGCCTTTTGCTTTTAAATTTATAAAATCGCCAATACAAATTTTTTGAAAAGGAACTAATCCACTTATTATAGGTTTCTGAACATTAATGATTACCTTCCTAGTTGTTGAGCATTTATTGGCATTAACACTTGTAACTTTGTATTCAAAAGTATCGCTAGGGTAAAGAGTTACTTTTGAAGCATTAATATTTGGAGATAGATTTACGTTAGGGCTCCAGGTAATTTTTGTATTACTGCTCGATAATGCCTCAATTGCGGCACTATCTCCTTGGCAAATAAAATTAGGAAGACCCTTAATAAATAATGAAGGAGGGAAATTGACTCTTACCCACATCGAATCTTCACCCACGCAACCAAAAAAGTCTTCCACTCTTATTTTGTAAAGAAAATCCGATTTAGGACTTGCCGTTGGATTTGGGCTATTAACGCCTTTAAATGTTGTATCTACTTGAAACCAAAAATACGATTTTAAATTTGGATTTGCATTAAATTGAAAAATGTCATCTAAACAAGTGGAGTCATTTCTAAGCATTGCATTTGGCCTAGGTATTGCATTTAAAACTACCGTATCTTCTTTAATATAACAATAGTTCTCGACTTTTAAAATATATGCAGTGGTATCTAAAGGGAAAAATTTAGGATTTCGAATATTAGGATTTGATACCCATATTTTAGGCCTCCATTCATATTTCGTTATTTCACCTTGATCTAAAGGATTTACTATGACCGTGTCATAATTACAAAAGAAGGTGTCTTCCATCTGAATGAGATTCAGCGATGGATCGAGAACAACTACCAAAACGGTATCTTTTATTCGGCATCTATTGGCATCAATACCTGTAAAAATATAGTTTGTATTATTTCTAGGTTTAGCCAGTGGATTAGCAATATTTGGATTGTTTAATCCTGCTGTAGGTTCCCAAATTGTAGTTGTAAAAACTCCTTTTCCACTTAATTGCACACTATCTCTAAATTTAAATGGACTTGGATCAAGACAAACGCTTGTGTCTAAGCCAGCATCTATAAATGGTTTTGCGTGAAACTGAATTAAAGTCGAAGCCGTATCGCTACATCCATTATTATCAGTACCTTTTACCGTATATCTTATTGCATTGGGAAATGGAGGAGAAGCAACGGTAGCACTTAAATTTGGATTTGCTAGAAAATTAGTAGGCGTCCATTGATACGTAACGCCGCCTCTAGCTCTCAAAAGCGTTGATTGGTCATAACAAATAAATGTGTCGGAACTCGATCGAATAGTTGGTTTTGAGAATATTCTTAAAGGTATGTTGGCCGAATCTTTACAATTTTGATTTGTTGTAGCAATGAGTTTTAAAGTAAAATTACCTGCTTGGTTTAAAATAATTGTCGTGTCACATTTTCTTGTAGAATTTCCTTGAGGGAAAATCCATTGATTGGAAAAAATATTGTATGGTGCAGGTACCGTATTATTACATTTAATTTCTACTTGTTCGCCTTGGCAGCCATCCGGAACGATATATCCAATGGTCGGTTTTGGATACACGACAACCTGTTTTGTAATTTCTTCTTCGCACTCTTTATTATCTTTTACATAAAGCTTTACATCATATGTTCCTGGGCTATTAAATGTAAAATTGGCATTTTGATTTAATGAAGTACCTTGTCCTCCAAAATCCCATTTCCATAAAATTAAATTTCCATGTGTGCTTGTTGTGGCATCTATAAATGCAATCGGTGTTCCTTGACATTGACTCGTAAAATTAAAATTTGTAGTAAACAAAGGAAATACATCTACTATGGCATTAAGCGTGTCTGAACATTGAACTGGGGAGCCGCTTCGAATAACATTTTTGTATGCAATTAGTTTTACAATATAGCGTCCTTCCTTTGTAAATGTATGAGTAGGAGTTATTTCTCTTGAGAAATTGTTAGCTCCAGACGGCAGATCATCAAAATTCCAAAGTACAGAGTCGTAATTTGAACTATTATTTTCAAAAGTTATGGTATAGTTTTTACAATTTGTTTTATAATATCCAATTTTAGCTTTTGGATTTCGATTTGTCAATGGCATGTCGCTAAATGGCGCATCACATGGCCTTACATTAAATTGATAATCTCGAAAAAATGTATTAATCAAAACACCATTTCGGTATTCCTTACATTCAATTGAAACTACAAATCGACCTAATTGGTTCGGCGTACAGCTAAGAAGTCCGGTAACGGAATCGATGCGCATTGCAACGCCTCCTAATGGATTGGCTAAATTATAAGGACTTTTCCATACTACAGGTGGAATAGTGACGAGATTAGGTTGATTTCCTCCAGTAGAAACAGGCGTTTGATCATCGAGCCCTTGAAGTGGTGTCCGAATACTATATCGTAATTGATCGCCATCAATATCGGTAGCAGAATGGTCATAATAAAACGGAATATCTTTACAAATAAAAAAAGGAGGTGCTTGAGAAAATGTGGCGGAATTATTTCTGTAAATATTCGAAGGCGGTATTTCGCAAGTAATCGTCATGCCTGGCATTGTTGGTGGATTTGCGCCTGGGATTAGATTAATGTTTAAAATTCCATCATTTCTACAACATCTTTGATAAACCAGCGTGTATTTTTTATCGGCTCTTGGTAAAGTAATGCGCATGGGGCCATATACACCTTCTATAACTCTTGTTCCATCGGGCATAATGCAAGGGTTTACAATCGCAGAAACTAAATCGGTTCTTGTAAAAATATTGTTAATAGAATTGGGGAATCGAATTCCGTTACTCGCAGTAATAGGGTCTAAAAACCCCTCTTCAATAGCGCTGATTCGGAAAGGCGCAATACCTCCTTGCCCTGCAGAACCTACTTCGCCATCAAAAAAAGCTAATGCGTCCGGACCCCCATCTTTATATATTTTTACATAAATATCATAGGTAGTGCCTGAAATGAATTTATATTCAATCACCCCACCAACAATATGCGTGGCACTTATATTTGAAAAATAAAGTAAAGAAACAAGAAAAATGATGATCTTTTTCATTTTTTATAATTTAGAAATTGGAAAATAAATTTCCTAAGACCTCAAAAATAATAAAAAAAAATGATATCTATAAAATAAAACAGCGTTTGCTACAAAAATGTAGTATTTTAATAATAAAAATTAAACTATCCTATAAAATCTTCATAGCCCCAAAGATATTTTGCTTTAAAAGGATATCGTTCTTTATAGAGTTTTTTAATTTTGTCTAAAAGGTTGTTTCTAAAATCTTCAATATTTTCTAGCTGAACCGCAGACATAAATATACAATTGTCTTGCGTTTTGGCAATCCAAGAGTTTTTAAAGTTATTTAAAATCTCCTCTCGTTCATTTTCGAAAAGGAAATTATCTAATTTTTCATTTTCATAAAGATCCAATTTGTTAAAAACCATCAAAGTGGGCTTATCTTTAGCGCCTAAATCTAATAAGGTTTTATTAACGATTTGTATTTGTTCTTCAAAATTTTCATGAGAAATATCAACAACATGAATTAAAATATCACTTTCGATAGCTTCCGTTAATGTGGAATGAAAACTTTGAATTAAATGATGGGGTAATTTTCGAATAAATCCTACGGTGTCGGAAAGTAAAAAAGGCACATTGTCAATGACAACTTTACGAACGGTGGTATCTAGTGTTGCAAAAAGTTTGTTTTCAGCAAGAATGTCTGCTCTGCTCAACAAATTCATTATGGTGCTTTTTCCAACATTCGTATATCCAACCAAAGCCACACGAATCATTTCACCTCTTGATTTTCTTTGTGTTTCAGTTTGTTTTTCAATTTCTTTTAACTTATTTTTCAAATGCACAATACGAGTTTGAGCAATTCGACGGTCTGTTTCAATCTCTTTTTCTCCCGAACCTCGCATTCCAATCCCCCCCTTAATACGGTCGAGATGTTGCCACATACCTTTTAATCTTGGCATCAAATATTGTGTTTGCGCCAGCTCTACTTGTGTTTTGGCTTGAAGCGTTTTAGCATTTTGTGCAAATATATCTAATATCAACATACTGCGATCCAAGACTTTAATTTTCAACTCTTTTTCGACATTATTTTGTTGCGAAGGACTTATCTCGTCATCAAAAATAACCGCGTCAATTTTAAATTTTTGGCAGTATTCTTTAATTTCTTGCAATTTCCCACTGCCTACATACGTCCTTTTATCTGGATTATCTAATAATTGATGAAAATATTGAATGGGTTCAACATTAGCGGTTGTTGCCAAAAAATGAAGTTCTTCTAAGTGTTCCTTTAACTTAGGTAGTTCATGTTTGCTTCTCGCAACACCAATTAAAACAACCCGTTCACGTTCTTTGAGCGTGTTGTCAACTTTAAATTCACTTGATTCTAACGCCATTATTTAATTCGTACTCCATTTTTATATTTTACAACAAAGGCATCTTTATATCCTTTGTTTTTTGCATCTTCTTTCGCTTTTTGAACTTTTTCTAATTGTATACTTTCTCCAATTAGATATTTATACATACCTCCTTCAAAGGACTCTTTAACATTTCTAAAATCTTTATAAATTTTATCTTGAGTCGATAACTTTTTCGCAGAGGCTATTAATTGTATGTAGAATACAATATCATTTGTTGTATAGTTTTTTGTAGGCTTTTCGGCAACAGCAGGGGTCGTTTTCTCTTCTTTTGGCAATAGTTTTTCTACAATGGGCTCTTGTTTGGTTCCAAAATGCAAAAATGCCTCATTCTCAATTTCTTTTTTAGCTTCGGCATCTTTGATATGAATTGGTTTGGCAGTTTTACTCGTATTATTAAATTCTACGAACATTTCTTCCGCTTCTTTTTTTGGTTCTTCTTCGATTTTTGTATTACTTTTTTCCGAAACTTCTTCTTTAGAAGCTATTTTTTTGAAAGGAAAATTATTTTTAGGTTCTGCTACTTTCTCAATATTTTCGGTAGAGTCCACTTTCGCATTTAATTTTTCTTCTGCAATTTTCTGATTCAAAATTCGATTTTTTGCCTCGTCCACCGCTTTAGCTTCTTTGTAATTTTCGAGGTATATTACTTTTTTCTTTGGAGTTTCTACAACGGTATCTCTTACGATTTCGGTTTTTTTAGTATTATTTACTGTATTTTGAGAAGCTTCTAAAGCGCTTTTAAACTTTGGTTTTTCTGCGTCTATTATTTTGTTATTTTCATTTTTAATAGGATCTTTAGTAGCATTTTTTTCATATTTGTTTTTATAAACCGAAAACGCTTTAGCTATTTTATTTGCAATTGCATCTTGACCAGCGTCACTGCTTATATATTCCTCTTCTTTTGGATTAGAAATAAAACCAACTTCGATCAAACAACTTGGCATTGCTGTTTGGTAAAGAACTACAAATCCCGCTTGTTTTACACCACGCATCGCTTGGCTGGCATCTCCAATAAACTCACCTTCAATTTTTTTAGCCAATTGAATACTATTGTCGAGATACAAACTTTGTTTCATGGTCATCATGATATGGCCATCAGGCGAATTCGGATCAAATCCATAATTTTCAGCAACATTCGATTCAAACTTTACAACCGCGTTTTCCTTTTTAGCTACTTCTAAATTATCGTCATTTTTATGAGGACCTAAGACAAAAAATTCAAGACCATTTGGGTCTTTTTTTGTCGTACTGTTGGCATGAATAGAAAGAAATAGGTCGGCTTTTGCTTTATTTGCGATATTTGCTCTTTGGTATAACTCCAAAAATTCATCTGTTTTTCTTGTATAAACAACCTTTACATCGGGATTTTGTTTTTCAATTAACTCGCCTAATTTTAAAGCTATTGCTAATACCACATCTTTTTCTTTTGAAAATGAACCTACGGCTCCCGGGTCTTTACCTCCATGCCCAGCATCGATGACTACTTTTCGTACTTGAGCTTGAACAAAGGCTTGTGAAAACATAGAAGTACTAAAAAGCGTTGAAAATACAATTATTAATGTATATTTGCCAATTCGTTTAAGATTTATAAAAATGCCCTTTTGCATTCGATTTATTTTTTTAGTTTATCAAAAATGGGTTGAAAATTCTTTTAATATTAAAGCCACAAAAGTAGTTATATTAATTGGTTTGAATTTGTTTTTTAACAATTTATATACACAATCCAATACAATTGTATCTAATAAAATAGACACTTTAAAAAAGAAAGATTCTTTTAGAGAAATTTTAGTGGATTCGTTTACATTAAAAGATGCCGGTGGAGACATTAAAAGTAAGATAGTATATGAAGCGGAAGATTCTATCGTTTTTGATAATGTATCCAAAAAAATGCTTTTGTATAAAAAGTCGAAGATTGATTATAATCAGATGAATGTAAAAGCATATTATATTGAATATGATTGGAATTCGAGTTTGATGTCGGCAAAACCAAAGTTTCATAAAGACAGTATCGAAGATAAACCATTTATGAAACAAGACGGTAAGGAATACTTAACCGATAAGGTGGTTTATAATTTTAAATCACAGCAAGGTAAAGTTTATAACATTATAACGCAGGAAGGCGAGGGAATTTTACACGGAAAAGAAGTAAAAAAGGACAGTAGTAAAAATTGGTATGTTCGTAATGCTAAATATACAACTTGTGACTTGGAAGAACCTCACTTTCATTTTGATATTAAAAAATTGAAACTTATTCCGGATAAAGCTATGATTTCGGGGCCGGCAAATCTTCAAGTCAATAGTATTCCAACGCCATTTACATTGCCTTTTGGGATTTTTCCATTGCAAAAAGGGCGGAGAAGTGGATTGCTTTTGCCTGCAGAATATGGATTTGCACCCGTTTTTAATATCAACGGCTTGGGTTATTATTGGGGTATTAATGATTATGCGGATTTAACGTTAAAAAGCCAAATTTTTTTTAACGGAAGTTATGGTTTTAATGCTAATATGCGTTATGTGAGTACGTATTTGTATAATGGTTCGCTTTCGTTTGGTATGAATCGGATTTTTAGAGGAGATGATGATGATCCGAGAGTACGAGCGAATACGCCTACAGACTTTAATTTCCAATGGGTACATCAGCAAAGCCCAAAAGCGCATCCCACTTTTAGTTTTAATTCAAGCCTAAATTATCAAACACAAGGTTTTTTACAAAATCCAACCAATACGACCGAACGAAGAATTAATGCTCAAATTGCGTCCAATATTTCAATTGCAAAACGATTTCGAAATTTACCCATAGAGCTACGAAGCAGTATCAATTATAATCAAAATCTTGCAGATAAAAGTGTAAGAGGACAATTTCCAAACTTACAATTTAACTATTTTGGGAATCCATTTAAAAGCCTAAAAAACGCAAGTTATTTAAATCAATTATCGGTGGTTGTGTCTTCCGAGTTTAATAATCAGTTTTCTACTTTTGATAGTTTGCTGCTTTCTCAACGTTTTTTTGATGAGTTGAAATATGGTATGATGCATCGCGTTACATTTAATTTTGGAGCGGTAAAGATTTTGAAATATTTTAATCTTTCTCCTTCATTTAATTATCAAGAAAGGCATTATTTTAATCGAACGATAAAAGAATTGGATGCGAATAATCAAATTGTGGATGTTAAAGAAAATGGATTTTTCGGAGTTAGGGATTTTAATGGGGGATTAAATTTGAGTACGGTTATTTATGGACTTAAACAATTTAAAGGCAAAGGTTTGCTTGGCTTGCGACACCAAATGACGCCAAATGTATCTTTTAGTATGGCGCCAAATTTTTCGAATGATTTTTGGGGATATTACCGAACGATTGAAGTCGGAGGTGTTGCTACAAGATATTCGCCATATTCCAATAATATTTATGGAGTCCCTTCGGGGCAAGGAAGTGCAGTGCTTAATTTTGGTTTGAGCAACGCGCTTGAAGGTAAATTTTATAATAAAAAAGACACCCTTCAAAAATTTAAGAAAATTCCATTGATCGATGTGCTATCTATTAATACAAGTTATGTACTTTCTGCGGATAGTTTTAAAATGACAGATATCCGCATTGGTATGACCAATACGATAAGTAATTTCTTGAATTTTAGATTAGACTTAAACTACACGCCTTATGTATATGAAAACGGAAGACGTGTAGATAAATATTTAATTTCGAGCGGTAAAGGATTGATGCAGCTTATGAATAGTAATGCGGCTTTAAATTTTAATCTATCCAATTCGAATTTACGAAAAAATGTTTTAAAAAGTACTAAAGGAAGTGATTTTGAAAGACAATATATTTTTCAAAATTATCACTATTTTTATGATTTCAACAATCCTTGGAATTTAGCAGCAAGCATTAATTTTAGTTCTAATAACGACTTTTTTAGAGATACAACATTTTATACAGCTAATTTAAGTATCAATAATTTAGATTTTAGTGTGACCAAAAATTGGAAAATTGGTATTCAAACGGGATATGATTTAAATTTAAAAGAAGTGACACGAACAACAATTTCGGCAGTGAGAGATATGCACTGTTGGGAGTTTAGATTTAGTTATACTCCAATTTTAAGAGATTTTTCTGGAAGAAATACGCCGGCTTACAATATTGAAATTCGGCCAAAATCTTCATTACTACAAGATTTGAAACTGATGCGAAATCGACCTCCATTAGACGCTTACTTTTAAACAAATCAACTAATTTATGAAACTTTTATTGATTACAGATTTTAATATAGAAATTGAAAATTTAGTTAAAACGGATATTGGTTTTAATTTTAAAAGCATTGAAGTTCAATATTTTGAATCGTTAATGGATGCTCAAATTTTAAATGAACATCTTAAAACAAATAAATATCATCTTTGTATTTCTTTTTCTAAATTAACGATTTTAGATGCGTATTTAAGCTCTAATAAAGTTTTAAATACCGTAAATAATTATATGGATACCGCTTCATTTGTAAAGTTTTTTAATGTAGATCCTATTTTGAAATCGTACGTAAACAAAACTACTTCATACTTCAATGTATTTTTGGATATAGAAAAATGTATTTGTTTTTATGCGAATGAATCAAACAGCCTAGAAAAACAAGAAATATTACAGTTGAAAAAACTACATACGTATAGCGAAAATATTCCAGTTTGGGCCAAAATTTTCGCAGAAAATAATTGTAATTATTATACACTTGGTTATCAAGATTTAAATTCAGATACTCTATTTTTAAATTCATTTTTGGAATCACTTTTACTTAAAATTGAGTAATTATTTGCAATTATTTAAAATCAAGAGGTTCATTTTACGGATTTCCTTATATTTTTGTAAAAATTAATAAAAATGAAAACCAAAGGGTTGTCTAAAAATAAAGTAAATGTTATCACATTAGGTTGTAGTAAAAATACCGTAGATAGCGAAGTTTTAATGGGTCAATTATCCCATGGTGGCATCGAAGTCGTTCATGAAAGCCAGAATGAAGATTTTGATACCGTGATTGTAAATACATGCGGATTTATCGATAAAGCTAAAGAAGAAAGCGTTAATACCATTTTGCAATTTGCAGAAGCCAAAAAGAAAGGTTGGATTGAAAAATTATATGTTACGGGCTGTTTATCACAGCGTTATAAAGATTCGTTAGAAGAAGAGATTCCTGAAGTGGATGGTTATTTTGGAACCATGGAATTGCCTATTTTACTTAATCGATTTGAAGTTGATTACAAGAAAGAACTCATCGGAGAGCGGGTTTTAAGTATGGATACCCATTATGCGTATTTAAAAATTTCAGAAGGATGCAATCGAAAGTGTAGTTTTTGTGCAATCCCATTAATGCGGGGGTTACATAAATCTCGTACCATCGAAAGTCTAGTTACCGAAGCGCAGTTTTTGGCTCGAAAAGGGGTAAAAGAGCTAATTTTAATAGCTCAAGAGCTAACCTACTATGGTTTAGATATTTACAAAAAAAGAAGCTTAGATGCTTTATTAGATAAGCTTTCGGAGGTTGAAGGTATTGAATGGATTCGATTGCATTATGCCTATCCATCACAGTTTCCTTTGGAATTATTGGATACGATGCGCGAAAATCCTAAAATTTGCAATTATTTAGATATTCCATTGCAACATATTTCGGATAATGTGCTTAAAGACATGAAGCGAAATATTACGATGAAACAAACGCAAGAGCTTGTAGATAAAATTAGGGAACGTGTTCCAAATATTGCGTTAAGAACTACGATGCTTACAGGTTTCCCAACCGAAACAGAGCAAGATTTTGAAATGTTGTGTGCGTTTATTGAAAAAAATAGATTTGACCGTTTGGGCGTTTTTACCTATTCGCATGAAGAAAATACATCGGCTCATAAATTTGAAGATGTATGGGATGATGAAGAAAAAAATTACCGACAGCAAACTTTGATGGAGATTCAATCTGGAATTAGCTATGAATTAAATCAAAATAAAATTGGTAAAACCTTTAAAGTAATTTTAGATCGAACTGAAAATGGGATTTATTATGGTCGTACCGAATTTGATAGCCCCGAAGTGGATAATGAAGTGGTTATCAATACGGATACTTATTTGAGATTGGGAGATTTTGTAGATGTAACCATTACCGACGCTACGGAATTTGATTTAGAGGGTGTTGTAGTAAACTCGTAGTTTTTGATAAAAAACAGAGATTAATTTTACATAAAAATAGCTAAATAAAATCCCACCGATTACATCTAACGGAAAATGAACGCCTACGTATATTTGTGCAAAACCAATAAGTAATGCCCAAAAGAGCAATAACCATTTCCAATTGGATTTAAAAAAATTATATATCCAAAAAAATGCCAATGTGCCATGATTAAAAGCATGACAAGATGGAAAGCTAAAGGTGTCGGAGCAATGGACTAATGGATTTAAGTGAATCGAATTTACAAATAAATGACAAGGTCTTATCCGCTCAATAGTATTTTTTAAAATTTGAGCACAAATAAAGTCACTAATTGCTACGATTAGTATTGAAGTCAAAATAAAAAGGATTAAAGCTTTTTTGTTTTTAAACGATTTGTACGCATAAATTAAAATCAAAAAATATAAAGGAATCCAAGTTGATTTATTTCGAATCAAAGGCATAATTGAATCAAAAAGAGCATTTTTTAACTCAGAATGAACAAGAAAAAAAAGGAATTCGTCGATTTTTAAAATTATTTCCAAGAGATAAATTTTTTAGTTAGCTAAAATACGAAAAAAATGTCAAAATGATTAAATTTTGTTTAATCAATGAGTAATTTTGATTAAAATCTCCATTAGATAAATCAATTTATATAGATTTTAATATTTCGTATAAAATTTCTTAAAATAAAAAAATAAAATGTTTTATATTTGTGTGTTTTTACTATGTAATGTTTAACGAAAAAAAATAACTATGCGTTTTTTTCTATACTTATTTAAAAAGAAGGTAGCAAGTGTTTTGCTTTTCTTGTCTATATTTTCGATAACTTTTTCTCAGAACGTTGAAGTTTCGAGCAATGCAGGATCGATTACTTTTGCAACGTATGCCAATTTATATGCGGCATTTAATGCTATTAATAGTGGAATTCATCAAGGAACAATTTCTATAAAAATTGTCAATAATTTTACTGAAAATACCGCATTAACAGCGGCATTGAGACCCCTCAGAGCCTCTGGAATTGGAGCTGCAAATTATACTAGTGTAGTTATTTTTCCTGCTGGAAACCGTGTGATTACTTCCGCCGCGCGATTAACAAATCGGGGCATGTATGAGTTTTTTGGGGCTGATAATGTAACTATTGATGGAGATGATCCAAATACTCCCGGCTTAAGAAATTTAACAATTCAATCGGCTTCTTCTACTACAGATTTTACAGCAATGATTCGTGTAGGATCAGTGGGTACTACAAATACTGCTGGTGCCAATGATTTTAGCATCCGAAATTGTAATATCATTGGACCGCGTAACAGTGCAACAAGCACCTTAGTAAGTTATGGTGTTATTTTTACAGATACATCTTTAACTGTATTAACTGAAGTTTCTGGAAGAAGTTCGGCAAACGCAACTATACAAAATAATTCTTTTGTTAGATTGAGTGATGCTATTGTTATTCGAGGGCAAGTAAACTTTGAACATTTTGCTCCAAAAATCATTAATAATGTTATTGGTTCTTCTGTAGATGCCGATGCGGTTTCGAGAACAGGGATTTCTTTAGAATTTGTAAATACAGTAAATTCAGCAGGAATTACAGAAATTTCGGGTAATGATATTCGAATAGGAATTCAAGCAGCTACAGGTATTACAGGTTTTTCTCCAATTGGAATTCAAATGTTAAGATCTTGCCCAAATACTATTATTGGTCGAAACTATATACATGATATCAAAAATTTGACAACTGCAAACATTTTTGCTGCAGGTATTTTTATGGCAGGCACAGGAACAGTTTCAAATGCTAATGTAGTTATTGAAAATAATATAATAAAAGATATCGTAATACGAAGATTTGATCCAATTACAAACGGTGCATATGGTATTGTTGTAAATAGTCCTACATTTACAAACCTAAAAGTTGATTATAATACGATTGCATTGAATGAAATTCAAACATCAGGAACATCAACTGCTGCATTTTCAGGTTGTTTTGCCATTATTGGTGCCGCCAATGCAACAATCGCTTCAATGAAAAATAATATATTTTTGAATAGACAATCTAGTGCCAATGGTTTTGCACATTTATTAGCCATTACAAATATTCCTGTTTTGACAAATATTGATTTTAACTCCTATTTTACACCAAATTGTAAATTAGGTAATACGGCCGTAAATGGTAAAAATCACTTGGATGTTTGGCAGCAATTATCGGGTACGGATTTAAATAGCGTTTGGGAAGTTCCAAATTTTGTTAATCCGTTAAATGATTTACATATACAAGCCGGTTCGATTTCTAAATTAGAATCAGCAGGAATTCCTTTGAGTGCAGTAATTGATTATGATGTGCAACTTCGTTCCAATACTCCTGATATTGGTGCAGATGAATTCTCGGGAGTAAAAACAATTATTCCTATAATTCAAAGTGTTTCGAATCAAATGCCAACAAATTGGTGTTCTCCACAATCGATGGAAATCACAGCAAATATTAATGCGGGAAATGCTTTAGATACGGTTCGATTAATTTATCAATTTAATAATAGTCCTACGGTAACCATCGGAATGGCAAATTCGGGCTTTAATGCATTTAAAGCTACAATTCCAATTCCAACACCTTCGAATGCGAAAGTGACCTATAGAGTTTTAGTAACTTCTAAATCTTTAGATACAGTTTGGAGCAATCCAAGATTTTATAATTTTAACATAGCTTCCGCGGCTTTTAGGCCTTTAGCAAATCCATCTTATGATTCTATTTGTTCAAATACGCTAGTAAATTTTAACAAGACATATGGAGTTACTGAAACGGCTTTTTCGCCACCTTTCCCATATGCAACACCACTATTAGGAGCCGATATTACAAAAGTTGTAGTGAGAGAAGGTACGAATTTTATAATTAATAATAGCAGTACTTTAAATAGTTTAACTGGAACTTATGGAACAGCCTCAGGAACTGCTGGTGGTTTTGCCGATTATGCTTCACTAAGAACGGATACATTTGAAATTGGAAAACCTTATACATTAGAACTTACAAGTACTTCAAGTTCACCTATTATAAAAAATGGCTTTGAAGTATATATTGATTTAAATAATGATGGTTTTTTTAATGGAATCAATGAACTGATTTATCGATCTTCAATTACAAATATATCTGGTGGTCGCACGGATATCGGTCAGTTGTATATTAACAAAGAAGTTAGGCCAGGTTATACCAAAATGAGAATAGTTAATCTTAGACAAATAGAAAATTTATTTTATAATGATCAAGGAGAGGTAGAAGATTATGCAATTTTTATAAAACCTCATGAATATCAATGGCGTTTTAATAATTTAGCTACGCTTAATTTTTCGGACACCATGTCTCGTCTCATTCCTACACCGCCATCATTTGTTGGTTTTTATGTAAAAGATAATCAAAACTGCGTGGATAGTTTTAATGTAGACACCGTTTTTCCTGTTAGTCCAGTTTTAAAAGCATCAATAACAAGTACCATTAATCCATCTACATGTATTAATGATGAAATCGATTTAACAGCAAATGTGTTTGGAGGTTGTCCGCCATATACATATTCTTGGGCAAGAAATTCTAATAATATAGGAATCACTAAAGTGGTTTCCGATATATTGATTACAGCAAATACCTATACAGTGACGGTAACGGATCGAAATAATGTTACCGCTTCGGCATCTATTATTACTCCAAATCCACAAAATCCAAAGCTAACGACCTTTAACTTAGATTCATCATATTTAATATGTGAAAGAGGTTCAAGAACATTAGCTTTAAAAAATGGCATAGGTGTTAATCGAATATTAGATACCGTTCTTTGGTATAATTCTATTTTGAAGAGTGCTACATCACCGGATGGACAAGGTCTTCGATATCTTACACCTGTTATAGCGGATACAACTTTCTTTTACACTCGTTTAAGAAGGCAAACAACACAGATCGTTGGTCGGACAACCTTAGGCACTTCAGCTGCTTTTTTAAGTACACAAACGGGGCTCGCATTTAATGCAACAAATAATATTATTTTAGATACTTGTAGAATATTTGCGGATGCAATAAATGGGAAGTTAGTTATTGGTGTCATTGGCAAATCAGGAAATTTAATATCTAGAACAGATACGCTTAGTATTAATGGAAATTCTATAGCAGCGGGTGTTAAAATACCTTTAAAACTAAATGTACCTAAAGGCAATGAATATCGTTTAGTAATTTTATTTGCTTCTGGTTTTAATGATTTTAGAATAACTACTTCGGCTACGGTATATCCAATGAATACCAATACGAGTATGAATATTACCTCAGGATATAATGTAGGAAATTTAATAACACAATATTGTTATTTTTATAGTATTCAAATTCTAGGAAATATTTGTTTTGGTACTCCTGATTCTGTTCGAGTGAATGTTATAAAAAGTAAAGTACCTCAAGTACAAAAAGATTTAGAAAGAACTTTGCTTTGTAAAGGAGATTCATTAAAATTGAGCTTAAAAACGGATTCACTATATAGAAAATTAAGAATTGATTGGTATCGAAATAATATTTTAATTAAGTCATTAGATAGTACGAAGAAATATACAAAAGCGAATTCAGGTAATAGCGATACAGGTACATACAATGTAATTATTCGTTCGTTAGACAGTTTTTGTGTTAGAGATACCATTCTTAAAAAAGTTCGTGTCGATTTTCATCCAGACGCACAGATTATATTCAATCCCGATTCATTACAAAATTTCTGTGTGAATACAAGCGGCACCATGTCTTTTAGATCCATAAATGCAGATACTTTTACGTGGATAAAAAATAATTCTGTTTATGCTACTGGATTACGAGATTCTATTACTTTTTCAAACTTTAATTTTGCGGACACCGGATTTTACAAACTTAAGATAAATAATGCTTGGAGATGTAAAGAAGACTCATCCAAAATCTTTAAACTTTCCATTTTTAATCATCCTCAAATTATTACAGACCCAAGAGATTCAATCTATTGTATAGGTCAAGCGTTTAAAATAAAAGCGACTGCAAAGGATTATACTAAATTACAATGGTATAAAGATGGCGTGGCTATGAATTTTGCAAATAAAGACTCTTTAGAACGAAATCGAGTTCGAAAAATTGAACAAGGGAGCTACTATATGGCAGCAACGAGTTATCCTGGATGTATTCCTGCTTATACCAATTTAGCTACAATTACGGTTAATGAAAATCCTTCTACGCAATATATTAATCCAATTCGAAAAGTTTGTGAGAATGGGAATTTATTGGTTTTACCAAATTATCAAAATGGTAAACGAGTATCTTGGTTCAAAGGAGCGTTACCAATTTTACCGGTTAGTGATACACTAAAAATTACAAATGCAAACGTAACAAATAGTGGTGATTATTTTTATGTCGTTGAAGCTTTAGAGAAATGTACTAATATTAATTCAGAGAATGTAAAAGTAGAAGTTTTTGAAAAACCTCGAATGCTTTCCACTAATAATGATATTACGGTTTGTACTGGAGATAGTGTAGTTAGAGGATTTGCAACTAGTAAAACAAAAATGTATCAATGGTATCGAAATAATACGTTACTACAATCTCAGGTTGATTCGCAGTTAAGATTGTTTAATATTACAAAATCGGATGAAGGTTCATATAAGGTAAATATCATGTCAGATCCTATTTGTCCAGATACCATATCTTCGAGCTTTCAAGTTATAGCTACACAAAGAAATGAATTCTCTAAATTGCCTATTGGATTAAATATTTGTGCAGGAGGAGCTATTAAATTAGAAGTAGATGCTCCAAATATAACAACGTATAGTTGGTTTAGAGATAATGTACAAATTCCTGGTCAGTCAGGGAAAAACTTATTAATTAATAATGTTACACTTGTTAATGCGGGAACCTACACGGTAAGAATCTCAAATTCAGCACCATGTCCAGCGTTTACCGAAACGCCTCCAGTAGTTGTAAATATAAGAGATATCAAACAACAAATTCAAGTTAAATCATATTCTATTTATAATGCTGTAGAACAATGTACAGATCAAGATGGATTTACATATTATGCAGATCCGGACAATCAAGAAGATGTTATCATTGCATTAAAAAAGAATGGAAATGTATTTACCCCAAAATTAGATGTTGTCGTTCGCCCAAATCTCTTCCATAATAATGTGAATACAAAATCTGAATTTTCAGGAACATTCTTAGGAAGAAGATATTGGAATATGGAAGTTTTGAATGGCGAAATTATAAATCCAGTAGAGGTTAAGCATTATTATGATTTGCAAGAACAATTGCAGATGCGTTCTCGATTTAATGATTTAGTAAATCAATATAAAGATATTGAAATCACAACAGATGATATTCAGTGGTTCCGAACAGAATCATTACCTTTTAGTACTTCATTACTATCTAAAGTTCAAGGCAGTAATGTAAATTTTGACCATAGAGTTCTTGGAACAGATGAATTGACGCTTGGAGATGATAATGGCGCAAATTATGTTATTGTAAATAATATAATGGAAACTAACGGAGGTTCGTATTATATGTCTTATAAAGGAGTTCCTAAATTTATTACATCTATAAAGGATAAAAATTTAAATCAATTAAATGCAAATATTTATCCAAATCCATCAATAGATGGTCGAATTAAATTAGAAATTCAGAAAAAAGATTTTGAAGATATAACCATGAAAGTTTATAATTCGATAGGACAAGTAGTATTTGAAACGTCATTAATCCATAAAAATTTAAACACGCTTCATACATTTGATTTTGCTAATCTAAATAATGGAAATTATCATATTATTTTATCAACTACAGAATTAAATACATCTTTAAAACTTCAAATTTTGAAGTAATTTATGATGAATGATAAAGAAAAAGAGGCATACTTTAATGTAAAGTTTATACCTTTTCTACAACAACTTTATAACTATGCTTTTTATCTAACAAAAGATGAAGATGATGCTAATGATTTAGTACAAGATACATTTATCAAAGCATTTCGTTTTATGGATAATTTTCAAGACGGCACGAATGAAAAAGCATGGTTGTTTAAGATAATGAAAAATGGTTTTATCAACGATTATCGACGAAAAACAAATAAGCCTGTACATTTTTCATTTGATACCATTTATGAGCAAGGAGATAGTGAAGATTCGGATGATTTAAATGAAATCGCGGACAATGATTATATCCAAACAACGGATGCCTATAAAGGATTGATAGGAGATGAAGTAACGAGAGCTTTGGAAAGCCTACAGTCCGATTATCGTCAGATTATTTTGCTCGCTGATATTGAAGAGTTTAGTTATGAAGAGCTCAGTGAGATTTTAGAAATTCCAATCGGAACGGTTCGTTCTAGGCTGTTTAGAGCTCGGAATTTATTAAAAGATAAGCTCAAAGCTTATGGAAAGAATTTAGGTTATAAAGAAAAAAGATAAATTACAAAATTTAATACATATGCAATTAATTCATTGTAAAGAAGTTAGAGATCAGTTGATGTATTATATGGATAATGAGTTGCCTACTCATATTAAAGATCTATTAATAGGTCATTTAAAAAATTGTTCGTCTTGCTTAGATTATTTTAATGAAGAAAAACAAATTAAATCGAAGATCTGTAATAAACTAAAAGATGCTTATATCTGTAGATGCAATGTTGAAAAATTAGCAGAGGATATCAAGAAAAAAATCGGTGAAATCTGTTATAATAAAGAAGATTAGTTTATCTTATTTATACTTGACTGGTAAATATTAATCCAAGTGGATAACAAAATAAATGCGATTGCCTGATGAAGAACGCCCCAAAATATTGGGATTTCTCCTTGGCACAAACTGACAGTTATGATTCCAATTGAAATTTGAATCATCGTTATAAAAAGAAGTAGTTTTACTTTTGTGTTTTTAATGTTAGCAATAGAGAATAAAATTATAAGCGAACCAAGTAAATATGCAGTAATTCGATGAATTACTTGAATAATCAGTTTTATAGTTGGGTTAGGTTCATAATTAATAAAATCATCAAATTTAACGGCCGGACTATTTTTAATTATTTCCTGAAAAATATCTAATTTAAATATTATAGTTGGGTAGGGAAAAATCAAACCTGCTTTCATACCTGCCATTAAAGCTCCAAATGCAATTTGAATTACTATTAAAATTCCAATTGGTTTTATCAAATAATTCTTGTTGAAAGATATTGTATTTTTGGATATATAAGAGTAAAAAATAAAATTTAAATATCCAAAAAGAAGAGAAGCAAGGATTAAATGCCCTAATAATTTATAGGCACTTACCCACGTTCTATTATCATTATTTAATCCACTCGCAACCATGATCCATCCAAAAGTAGCAACAATGGAAGCCAAAAGGACAACTTTTAGTAATTGGTTTCTTAATGATGTAGAGAGTTGTTTTTTGAATAAAAAATAAAAGAAAGGAAATATGAAAACAAAACCCATTAATCTTGCCCAAAGTCGGTGAAAATATTCCCAGAAATAAATATATTTAAATTCACTCAAACTCATGTCGGAGTGCAAGGATTCATATTGCTTAGTAGCAAAGTTTTTGTATTTTTCAAAAGCAATAAGCCATTCTGCTTCATTTAAAGGAGGAAGCGTTCCTTTTATAACGGACCATTCGGTTATTGATAGTCCAGAATCGGTTAACCTAGTAATCCCTCCAATGATGATTTGAATAAAAACCATTGATATTCCAATAAAAAGCCATATTGAAATTTTATTATTTTTGGGATAGCTATTTTCCATTTACTTATTCAATATTTTTTAAAATACTTTCAGCTTGTTTGGTTTGGGAGTTTTCATAACTACTCAATTTTTTTAAAATGGATTTAGCCTCATCTATTTTTCCATTCTTATAATATTCTTGGGCTTGTTCAAATTGTGAACGTTCGTTATTTGTAGAATTAATTTGATTAGAAGAATTATTGTTCAATTCTTTTTTTGCACTAGAAGCGGATTTGTTTTGACTGCCGGCTGGAGTTAAACTTACAGCATTAGCCGAAGGTGTTGTTTTAGATGCAGACTCTATAGTTTCTAAGGGCATCATTGTTGAATCTACTATTGTTTGATTAGCGGTGTTGTCAATTTCTAAAACTTCTTCTTTAATTTCAGCATCTTCAATATTTTCTGTAGAATTTGTTCTTGAGTTTATAAACCAAAATAATCCTAACGATAGAATTGAAATAGACACAATTCCAAAAATAAAATACATTATTTTTTTATTACTGTATGAGTTTGTAGTCGAATTTGTATCAAAACTAGAATTTATAATTTTAGATTCAGATACGCCTGTCGTTTCAAATATTTGCTGATGAATAAAATTCAAAGATTGAAAAGCAATGTGTCTGCCATCCAAAGCATTTATCGAATCTACCGCTTCTTTTAAGAATTCATCATATTGTAGGTGATCATTAAGTTCTCTTTCTCGGTCTGCAGGCAATTTATGCTGGAGATATTGCATCCATTCTTTAGTTGAAAGCATTGTAAATTTCTTTTCTACTTCTAATTTCATTTTATAAAATTAATTACTTTTATTTTCAATATAGGTCTTCAAAAGTCTTTTACCGTTTTGAATATTTGTTTTAACTTGATTCAGGCTATAACCCGTAATTTCGGATACCTCTTGATACGATTTATTTTGGATATAGAATAAATCGATACACATTTTTTGACTTTCGTTTAGGGTATCTATAGCCAATCTTAAACTATTGGTATCTAAAGTAGTATTTTTGGCATCAGTATTGATAAACAAGTTGTCTTCTTCTTTAGTAAGCTCTTCAATTAAGATCATTTTAGACTCTTCATTTGAAGCAGATTTCTTCTTTTTTTCAATATTGCATTGGTCTACAATGAGTTTATAAAGCCATTTTTTAAAATCCAATACTTCAATCCTTTTAAGATCAGAGCTAATTTTATTATATGTCGTTAATGTAAGATCTTCGGCATCCTTTTGATTTTGAAGATGTTTTACAGCTACACCAAAAACATACGGCGTGTATCTTAGAAATAATTCTCCAAGGTATGAATTGTCATGAGAAAATCGAAATTTTTTTATCAATTCTTCATCACTCAATTTACTATTTGAACTTGTTTTGAAATAAGACACGATTATTGTATTTAGAATGCTAAATTAATGTATTTATAGCAAATCACAACAAAAAATCTATAAATCAAGACACTTTTGTTTTTTTTTAATAATATCTTTGAAATTCATTTACATTTGCTTACTTTATTTCATTTATTTATGTATCATTTTTTCAAGTTTTGCTTATTTTTTCTTAGCCCCGAAAAAGCGCATTATCTTTCAATGGATTTATTAAAATTTTTAAATCATATTGAATTGCTCAAATTGTTTTTTAAAGTAAAATCATCACATAAAGTGATCTTTGGTCTTAAATTTCCAAATCGATTGGGTATGGCCGCAGGTTTTGATAAAAATGCCCGATATGTAGATGTTTTAGAAACATTAGGTTTTGGCTCCGTTGAAATAGGAACCGTGACGCCAAGACCTCAGTTTGGAAATCCTAAACCAAGGCTATTTCGACTAAAAAAAGAAGAAGCGATCATTAACCGAATGGGTTTTAACAACGAAGGCGTTGAACAAATTATTGAAAATCTAAAGAAATATTCAAATCGTAAAATCATTATTGGGGGAAATATAGGTAAAAATAAAGACACTTCTAATGAAGATGCGTTCAAAGATTATTTGGAGTGTTATCAAAAATTATATCCCTATGTAGATTATTTTACAATTAATGTAAGTTCTCCAAATACCCCTAATTTAAGAGCGTTGCAAGATAAAGATTCTTTAATGAAAATTATTAATGTGCTTCAAGATTTCAAAAGTAATCAAGATGTCAAAAAGCCTTTATTTTTGAAAATTGCACCCGATTTAAATATCGATATTTTAAAAGATATTGTAGCCGTTTATCAATTAACGAATTTGGATGCATTAGTTATTTCGAATACAACGATTGATTTTGATATTTTGAAATTAGAAAAAGAGAAAGCTAAAAATATTGGAGCTGGGGGATTAAGCGGAAAACCAATTTTTGAAAAAAGTAACCAAATCATTCGTGAGATAAAGTATATAGACGATTCTGTTAGAATTATTGGTGTGGGAGGAATTGACTCTGGAGCAAAAGCAAATGTAAAACTTGATTTAGGCTGTGAATTGGTTCAAATCTATACGGGTTTTATCTATAAAGGACCTTCTTTAATAAAAGAAATTGTAGAAGAAATAGGATAACTTTACAAAATCCTAATCTGAAATTTTGGTTGCTATTTCTGTCCTTCCAATCAAAGGATGGAATATATAACCTCTAATATTGGCTTTATTTTCTCCAATCATAGTTAAAAGACATCTGTAGCTTTTTCCTGAAATGGGGTCATAAACATAGCCTCTATATTTCCCTTCTCCCTCATCTATAAAACTATACATTAGATTAATTCCCGTTACTCTTCGATTTCTAAGCTTCGGGTTTGGGTTTTTTGTATCGATTAACGTTCTGCCTTGCTCTTGATCATCTTCGTACATCCAAATGACTTTTCCGTTATATTTTTTTGTAGCTTCGTTATAGGTTACTCGAATCCTTTGTTTTTTGTTTTCCGATTCCCATACGCCTTCCATTTTATATTTCAAGTTCTGCGCAAAAACTGCATTGGAAATGAAAATTAAAGCAAATATTATTTTTTTCATGTATGAAACTTTAATTGTTTTTAGTTTTTTGCAAAAATACAATAACCTTTTTAATAAACATCTAAATTCTATGATTCAAAATAAATTCTTTTAATTCTAGAACCTATACTTGTTAGAATTTCATATGGAATTGTTTGGGCACTTTCAGCTAAATCAATAATAGAAATGTGTTCACCAAGCACTTCAACTTCATCGTTTAGATGAATATCATGTTCTTTTCCAAGATAAATCATGGTCATGTCCATACAAACATTTCCAATAGTAGGATATTTTTCACCATTTATATATACAAAAGCCCTTCCATTTCCCCAACTTCTTCGATAGCCATCAGCATAGCCAATATTTATAATCGCGATATAACTCTCTGTATCAATTTTACCCATTCTATTGTATCCAATGGTGTCCTTTGGACCTACTTTTTTTATCTGAGAGATTTTACCGACTAATCGAATCGGATTCTGAAGATGTTTTGAAATGGAGTCTTCGCTATTAATTCCAAAAAGCCCTATTCCCAATCGAACCATTTCATATTGATAGTCAGAAAAATTTGAAATCCCTTCGGAATTCAATAAATGTCTTAATGGCTTGTATCCAATTTGATTTATAATTTCTATATAAATTTTTTCAAACGTATTAATTTGACCTAATGTGAAATCTTTTAATGCTAAATTGTCACTTGCTGCCAAATGACTAAATATAGAAGCTAATGTTATTTGAGGTAGTTCTTTTATTTGATTAGAAATAAGTAAAGCTTCGTTAAGATTTAAGCCTAAGCGATTCATTCCTGTCTCAATTTTTAGATGAATCTTTAAGTTTTTATTTAAATCCTTATTTTGATTAATATAATTTTTACAAGCTTCAAAGCTTTCAATGCTATACACTTCGGGCTCTAAGTCAAATTCAATTAATTTATCAATCGCGTTCCAATTTGTGTTCAGCACCATAATTGGAGTTTTAATGCCTAAATTTCGAATCGAAATTCCTTCGTCTAAGTAGGCAACGGCAAAATAATCTATTTTTTGATACTCTAGCAATTTTGCTAGTTCAATGCTCCCAAGTCCATATCCGAATGCCTTAAGCATAATCATGATTTTCGTTTCTGACTTTAACTTTTTGGCAAAAACATTCAAGTTGTTTTTTATTGCATTTAGGTTGATTTCTAAATGTGTTTCATGGGTTTGCTGTTGAAATTCTTTTACTATTTTATCCAATTCAAAAACTCGAGAACCTTTAAATAATATCGTGGCGTTTGTTATTTTTTTTTGAAAATTTTGGTCTAGAAAATCTTTTTGATTTTCGAAAAATAAACACTCTTTTAAATTTGAGTTAAATGCATTTTCATATAATTTAAAAGTCTTTCCTATAAAAAATACAGTATCTAAATTTTTGGATTTTAAGAGCTCTAAAATTGTTTTATTCGCATTTTCATGATTTGAAAATGACTCAAACATTTCGGTTAAAATTGTAATTTTTTTTGTGCCGCCGGCTTGCTGCTCTAAAAAGTCTAATGCTTCAGATAATGAGGTTGGATCCGAATTGTACGTGTCGTTTATAATTCTATTGCCCGAATTCCCCTCGATCACTTCAAGTCGCATTTCTACTCTTCGTATATTTTCAATTGCATTAATATAATCATTAGGATTTTCATTTAATACAAAAAGCATTGCGATACAGTGACATAGATTTTCGATTGATGATTTATCCTTATGTTTTAATGAAATGCAAACGGGATTCCCTTCATAATCAAAAAATAGTTTGTTTTCAATGATTTCAAATTTCAAATGAGCAGAAGTGTTAAATCCCCAGTTAAAAAGTTTAATACTATCGTTATTTTTAAAAAATAAAAGAATGTGTTCATTTATAAAAGAGTCATCACTATTATAAATCAATATATTACAATTTGCAAATAGTTTTAATTTTTCATTAAGAAGTGCCCCTTTATCTCTAAAATTTTGAATATGTGCAGTGCCAATGTTGGTAAGAATTCCAAATTTTGGTTGAATAATTTTTTCGAGATGTTCCATTTCGCCAGGCTTTGAAATTCCGGCTTCAAATACTCCGTAATCGTATAAATTGTCAATATTCCAAACGGAAAGAGGAACTCCAATTTGGGAATTATAACTTTTTGGACTTTTTACAACTCGTTTTTGACTCGAAAGGATTTCAAAAAGCCATTCTTTTACAATCGTTTTACCATTACTTCCCGTAATTCCAATAGATGGAATAGGATTATGTATTCGTTTTTGGATTGCAATTTTTTGAAGCGCATCTTGAACATTTTTTACAAAATAAAATGTGGCATTTGGCAATTTTTTAATGGAATCCAGTTCATTTACAACAAAGCATCGAACGCCTTTTTCATAGGCATTTTCAATATATTCAGTGCCTTTTTTTCTAGCACCATCCAAAGTAAAGAAGGCCGTTTTAGCGCCATTTATAATTTTTCTAGTATCAATGGATAAGTACAAAATGTCTGAAAATTCAATATCTGAATTAGAAAAATGATTTGTTTCAAAAATTTTTGAAAGTTTCACAATAGGTGCGATTATTTTCCAAAATTATAAAGTTCTAAATAAAAATCGATAAAAAAATAAAAAAGAAATTAACTTTGCCTTCTAAAAATTTATAATTCTTATGCAAGATGTCCATCAAATTGTAAGTAATTCAAGAGAAAAATTTTCTAAGGCAATAGAACATTTAGAAAATGAATTGCTGAAAATCAGAGCAGGAAAAGCGAGCCCACAAATGTTAAATGGAATTATGGTAGAAGCTTACGGCTCATTAAGTCCACTTTCAGCTGTATGTAATATTTCTGTGCAAGACAGCAGAATGCTTGTATTACAGCCTTGGGACAAATCTCAATTTCAAATTATAGAAAAAGCAATTTTATTAGCAAACCTTGGATTTAATCCACAAAATGACGGTCAAGTAATTCGAATTGCAATTCCTCCGCTTACCGAAGAACGAAGAAGAGATCTTGCAAAACAAGCCAAAACAGAAGTTGAAAAATCTAAAGTTTCGGTAAGAAATATCAGAAGAGACGTTAATGAAGATTTAAAAAAGTTAAAAAAAGAGGGCGTTGCCGATGATTTAATTAAATCTGGTGAAGATCAAGTTCAAAAAATAACAGACGAGCATATTGCAAAATGTGATAAAATGATGGAAGCAAAGGAAAAAGAAATCATGTCTGTCTAATTTTTAGGTTTAATTAACGAATACAAATTAATCTTTAGTTTAGTTTTGTTGTCTTATAAGTATCTAAAATTTAATTAAAATGTATAGATTTTTATCTTTTTCTATTTTTATCTTGTTTAGTTTTTGTGTTACAGCTCAAAGCGAAGCGAGTATTCAACTAAGTACCGAAACTATAGATTATGGAGTTATAAAAAAAGGTGCTGATGGCGAACGCACACTTACGGTATCAAATCGAGGTAATGCACCATTAGTTTTGTCTAATTGTGCGGGATCTTGCGGTTGTACAGTTCCTTCTTGCCCAAGAGAGCCAATCATGCCAAATCGTTCTGCAACAATTAGTATTAAGTATGATACCAATAGGCCTGGGCCATTCAGTAAAATGATAACCATTTTTTCTAATGATCCCCAAAAAACAAGTGCCGTAGTTCGTATAACGGGTGAAGTTAAAGAATAATTAATTTTAAACATTAAACTTTTTGTTATTTTTCGTTTCAAATAGTAAATAAAAGTTTAACAGGAATCTAAATTTCCATATTTTTGTTATAAATTTAAATAAAAAAATTATGAAAAATTCAATATTAATATACATATTCACTTTTTTTGTATTTCAATTACAAGCTCAAGTTAAAGTTGGATTAAAAGAAGTACCAGATGTTCAAGTAGAAGATTTGGCAGGAAAAAAAATCTCTTTAAAAGAATATATTAAACCAGGTAAAAATTATGTTCTTGCATTTTGGGCTACTTGGTGTGTTCCTTGTAAGCGAGAATTAACGAACATGGTCGATTTAACTCCAAAATGGAAATCGGATTTCAATACCGAAGTTATTGCTATATCTACCGACGATAGCCGTGCTAAATCAAAATTAAAATCTTTTGTAGCTGGCGAAGATTGGCCATATACCGTATTATTAGATCAAAATCAAGATTTAATGAGGGCTTTGGGTATTCAGCAAATTCCTTTTACAATGATTATTGATAAAAATGGTCAAATTATATATAGCCACAATTCTTATGTAGAAGGAGATGAATTTGAAATTGAAAACAAATTAAGCCAAATTTCTAAATAAGTATGAAAAAATTAAATGTTTTATCAATAATACTCTTAAGTATTTGCTCCTTAAACGCACAGTTTGATTTCAAAAAAGTTTTAAAAGAAGCAGAAAATAGTATTAAAAAACCTTCAGGCACAGATACAAGTAATAAAAACAAATCGACTTCAACCCAGATTTTAGAAGGTTTAGGAAATATCCTAAATGGAAAAAGTAGTGCAAATGAAATGACTCAAAGCAGAGCTAGTGAAGGACTTAAAGCTGCGTTGAAGTCAGGAACGGATTTTGCATCAGGAAAATTAGGCAGTGTAGATGGTTTTTTAGCCGATGCCGCGGTAAAAATTCTATTTCCTCCAGAAGCCAAAAAAATTGAAAACACGTTGCGAAAATTAGGAATGAATAAACAATGTGATAATGTAATCAATACCGTTAACCGAGCTGCTGAATCAGCTGTAGTAGAGGCTAAGCCTATTTTTGCGGCTGCAATTACAAACATGACGATTACGGATGCTATTAATATATTAACAGGAGGTCAAGGTGCGGCTACAGCGTATTTAAGAAGAACTTCGGGGCAAGAATTAGCCAATAAATTTCAACCTATAATTCAATCTAATCTCAATAAATCTGGTGCAACAAAGCATTGGAGTTCGGCAATGAATACATACAATAGAGTGCCTATGGTTGAAAAAGTAAATCCAAATTTAACGGATTACGTAACTCAAAAAGCCATTGATGGGGTATTTTTAAAAGTAGCTGAAGAAGAAAATAAAATTAGAACCAATCCAACAGCTCGAGTAGGAGGTATTCTTAAAGATGTTTTTGGATGGGCCGACCAACAAAAAACAAAATAACAAAAAAAACGCTAAGATTCCAACGATTTTGTAAAAGCGGGATGGAATAATTCTAATGTTTGTTTTAGTAAAACGCTTTCAACGTGCGTGTAAATTTCAGTCGTTGTAATTGAAGCATGGCCAAGCATTTCTTGAATCGATCTTAAATCAGCTCCATTTTCCAGTAAATGTGTTGCAAAAGAATGTCGAAACGTATGTGGAGATACACTTTTTTTAATACCAGTTTTTTCACAAAGATCTTGAATGATTTGAAAAATAGCAATTCTACTAATCGGTTTCCCTCTAAGATTTAAAAACAAAATATCAGCATTCTGGCTATTTAACTCATGATGATTTCGATAATTGTTTTTATACATTGAAATAAACTTTAAAGCGTCGTTGCCGATAGGCACTAATCGTTCCTTATTCCCTTTACCGATAACTTTTACAAGTGATAAATTAAAATCTACTGCTGAAATTTTTAAATTAATTAATTCAGAAACACGCAATCCACTGCTATATAAGGTTTCTAATATGGCTCGATTTCTAACGCCCGCTTCATTTGATAAATCAATATTGTTTAAAATATTTTCTATTTCTTCAAAGCTCAAAACATCAGGCAATTTTCTACTTTGCTTAGGCGACTCTATTAATTCTGCAGGATTTTGGTCTATTTCATTTTCAAAAATTAAAAAACTATAAAACTGTTTAATACTTGAAATGATTCTTGCTTGAGAAGCACTCGCAATTGAAAAATTTTCATTTAAATAATTTAGAAAATCTAAAATGTCTTTTTCTTTTATATCTTTAATAGTTTCAGGGTAACTAGTAATTATTAAAAATTCATTTAATTTTTTTAAATCTCTTAAATAAGCTTCAATCGTATTTTCCGACAATTGACATTCGAGCTTTAAATAGTTTTCAAAAGATTTTAAGTAATACAAGTTCATAACAACGACACAAAAATAACAAAAGAATTTTCTTTATTATATTAATTTAATTTTGATATTTAATAACATGATAATGAGTTTATTATATAACGTAACAAAATGTGTTGAAAAAAATATATCTAAATAAAAAAAACTTTTTACTTTTGCAGTTCACAAAATTCAAGAATTACACATGAAAAAATTAACTTTAATCGCATTATTTGCAATTGTTGGCTTTGTAGCTAACGCACAAAAAGGTTCTATCCTACTTTCAGGAAACATTGGTTTTTCAACTTCTTCTGTTGAAAAGTCAAACACATCAGCTCAATTGTTTAATTTTAATCCACAAATCGGTTATGGTATTTCAGATAACTTGCATTTTGGAGTTTTTAACGAAACAACTTTAGCAAAAGGTGCAGATTTTAACGGTAACGCATTAGGAAACGATAATTTAAATGGAAACTTAGTTGTTGTAGGTCCATTTTTACGTTACACTAAAAAATTCGGAGATATCTTCGCAGTATTTGCTGATGCAAAATTAGGTTGGATGTCAGGTTACCATGATGCAATGACGGATTCAAGAGGAAATGCTTCTGTTATGTCAGGTTTCCATTTTGGAATCACTCCAAGTGCATTAATTAACTTAACTAACAATTTTGGTTTAACATTCTCTTTTGGAGGAGTTAACTATCAATCTTTTGGCTTTAACGAAGCTCAAAGCACGGAATTCAATATGAACTTCGGTAAACAATTTTCAGTAGGTGTACAGAAAGTTTTTGGTAAATAATAATTTCTAAAATTATTATACACATTTTTTAATTTATAAATCTAAGTACATGAAAAAAATAATTATAATCGCTCTAATGTCTGTTGCCAGCATGAGTATTTTTGCACAAAGTAACTCAATATTGGTATCCGGAGATGCAGGGTTTGAATTTTCAAAATCAAATCCAGGAAGTGGCTCTGTTCAGAAATTAACTTTTAATCCAATGTTAGGATATCAAATGTGTGATAATTGGACAATTGGAGGTCATTTTGGTCTTACTTCATACACTGCAGGTAGTTCTGTAGCAGATGAATATCAAATTGGGCCATTTGTTCGTTATTCAAAAAAGATTTCTGATCATTTCTCATTATTTGCAGATACTCGTTTTGGATACATTTGGTCTGGAATGAATAACGTAAATGGATGGAATCTTAGCCTAACTCCAAAAGCTTTTATCAATCTTTCAAACAATTTTGGTTTAGTTTTTGATTTTGGTAGTCTTTCTTATTCTGATTTTGGTCCTACTGGAACATCAGTTTCAACATTTGAAGCTAAATTTGGTAGAACAATCAATGTAGGTATTCAAAAGAATTTTGGTTTGAAATAAAATTCATACCTTTTTAATGCATCTAAAGCCAATCCTTGTGATTGGCTTTTTTTATGTATTTATTCAAATTTTAGCAAGCTCTAATAATTTAAAAAAATGTATTTTTGTAGCTTTATTCCATTTTAAAATATAAAAAATGAGTGCAATTGTAGAAATTAAAGCAAGACAAATCCTTGACTCAAGAGGAAATCCAACAATTGAAGTAGACATATTCACAGAAAGTGGTGCGATGGGAAGAGCTGCCGTTCCTTCAGGCGCATCAACAGGTATTCATGAAGCCGTAGAATTGAGAGATGGTAATAAACAATATTATCTAGGTAAATCTGTTTTAAAGGCTATAGAAAATGTAAATACGATAATTTTTGATGCATTAATTGGAATTGATGTAAGAGAACAAGAATTAATTGATCATACTTTAATTGAATTAGACAAAACAGATAATAAATCAAACTTAGGCGCCAATGCCATGCTAGCGGTTTCTTTAGCAGCGGCTAAAGCTGCAGCAAATTTTTCTAATTTACCTTTATACCGATATATAGGTGGCGTACAAGCATCTACATTGCCTGTACCTATGATGAATATTTTAAATGGTGGTGCTCATGCAGATAATTCTATCGATTTTCAAGAGTTTATGGTAATGCCTACGGGAGCTACTAGTTTTAGTGAATCTTTAAGAATGGGCGTTGAAATTTTTCATTCATTAAAAGAGGTGTTAAAGAAGGTTGGATATAGCACAAATGTTGGAGATGAAGGTGGTTTTGCGCCAAATATTAAAAGTAATGAAGAAGCTATTGAAATCGTTTTAAAATCTATAGAAAATGCAGGATATACTCCTGGAAAAGATGTTTTTATTGCCATGGATGCAGCCGTTTCGGAAATGTGGAATGCGGAAGAACAAAAGTATATTTTCCATAAATCGGATCATCGAAAGTTAAGTAGTCAAGAAATGGTTGCGTATTGGAAGTCTTGGTGCGAAAAATATCCAATTGTATCCATTGAAGATGGAATGGCAGAAGATGATTGGGAAGGATGGAAATTACTTACAGAAGCTTTAGGTGAAAAAGTTCAGTTGGTAGGGGATGATTTATTTGTAACGAATCCAAAAAGACTTCAAAAAGGAATAGAAACGAATACCGCTAATGCACTTTTAGTAAAAGTAAATCAAATTGGAACATTAACGGAAACGATTCAAGCCGTTCGAATGGCACAAAATAACGGTTATAATACGATAATGAGCCATCGAAGTGGCGAAACGGAAGATGCTACAATTGCAGACTTAGCTGTAGCTTTAAATTGCGGTCAAATTAAAACAGGTTCCGCTTCGCGTTCGGATCGTATGGCTAAATATAACCAATTATTGCGGATAGAAGAATCTTTAGATACAACCGCATTTTTTCCTAAGTTAAAATTTGGCAAATAAAAAATGGTTGATATCTTGGCTTTTGGAATTCATCCGGATGATGTAGAGTTAAGCTGCGGTGGAGCTATTGCAAAAGAAATTTCAAATGGGAAAGTGGTAGCTATATGCGATTTGACCAAAGGAGAAATGGGTACTCGAGGCAATTCAGATACTCGTTTTAAAGAAAGTGAAGCTGCAAAAGATATTTTGGGTGTAAGCTACAGAGTTCAGCTAGATTTAGAAGATGTTTGGGTACAAAACAATAAAACTTCAATATTGAAAATTATTGAAATTATACGGTATTTTAAACCCAAAATTGTGCTTTGCAACGCAATTTCAGATCGTCATCCAAATCATCCATTGGGTTATCAAATGGTTAAAGAGGCTGTTTTTTATTCCGGATTGTCAAAAATTTCGACAACATACAACAATCAATTACAAGAAGCTTTTCGGCCAAATGCCATGTATAGTTATATACAAAGTGATTTTATTCATCCAGATTTTGTAGTAGATATTACAGATTTTTTTGATGTAAAAATGAAATCTATTTTAGCCTATGCCTCACAATTTTATAATCCAAATAATGAAGAAGAGCAAGAAGAGACGTTTATCTCTACTCCTGAGTTTCTAAAATTAATTGAATCTAAAGATCGAATATTTGGCAAATCTATTGGAGTAACTTTTGCTGAGGGATTTAAAGTCGAACGATATATCGGTGTAAATAGTCTATTTGATTTATTTTAATAAAATAATCTAATGAAATAAAAAAAAAGCGCTAATTTTGCAATCCGTTTTTTGAAAATAATTGATCATGGATACGCGAAATATAGCTTTTGTTGGGCTTAAAAATGGAGTTCATACCTTTGAATTTGAATTGAACGAACAATTTTTTTCTAAGTATCCGGATAGTATTATCAAAAAAGGACATCTTGTTTCAAAGATTAAGTTAGATAAAAAAGATTCATTTTTTATTTTAAACTTTGAAATAGATGGAAAAGCAGAATTGTTGTGCGATCGATGTGTAGAGTTGTTTGATTATGAAATGATATTTGATTTTACATTGGTTGTCAAATTTGCAGAGCGTGAAACAAAGATAGGAGATGAAGAAGATGTTATCTATCTTTCCAAGTCGGATACACATATTGAGATGAGTGATATTTTATATGATTATATAACCATTCACATTCCAATTCAAATATTGCATCCAAATACAAAAGAAGGGTTGATTGGTTGTAATCCTGAAGTTATTAATAAACTTCGTTTATTTGAACCAAAAGACGTAGTTGAAAAAGAATTGGAAGATCCAAGATGGGAAAAATTAAAACAATTAAAAAATAATATAAAAGAATAAACTAAAATTATAATAACATGCCACATCCTAAGAAAAAAGTATCTACTACAAGAAGAGATAAAAGAAGAACCCATTATAAAGCAGAATTACCTACTTTAAGTACTTGCGGTACAACTGGTGAAACTCATATTCGTCATAGAGCGTATATGGTTGAAGGTGCGTTATACTACAAAGGAAAATTAGTAGTAGAAGCTAAAGGTTAATCTAACAAAAAATAAAATTATTTACATATAATGCCAAAGTATTACTTTGGCTTTTTGTGTTTTATTTATCCAAAATAAGTTGAAATGCGTCTAAAAAAACTCGAAATTAAAGGCTTTAAAAGTTTTGCAGATCGAACCGTGCTTCATTTCAATGATAATATTACGGGTATTGTAGGGCCTAATGGCTGTGGCAAATCTAATGTTGTAGATGCTATACGTTGGGTTTTAGGCGAGCAAAAAACAAGTCAACTTCGGTTGGAAAAAATGGACAATGTCCTTTTTAACGGATGTAAAACCAGAAAAGCATCTGGTCTTGCGGAAGTCTCTTTATCTTTTGATAATACCAAAAATATTTTAGCTACTGAATTTACAGAGGTTACAATTACTCGAAAACTATTTAGAAGTGGGGAGAGTGAGTATCGAATAAATGATGTTGGCTGCCGATTAAAAGATATTCAAAATTTATTTATAGATTCGGGAATAGGTTCGGATAGTTATGCCATAATTGAATTGGGCATGGTAGACGAAATTCTGCAAAATAGAGACCATTCAAGAAGAAGATTGTTTGAACAAGCTTCGAGTATTACAAAGTACAAAATAAGAAAAAAAGAAAGTTTACAAAAATTAAAACAAACTGAGGAAAACTTAGATCGATTAGAAGATTTGTTAGCAGAGATTCAAAGTAATATTAAAGCTTTGGAGAATCAGGCTAAAAGAGCGGAAAGGTATAATCAAATTAGAGAGGAATATAAAGAGGTTTCTTTAGATATTATAAAACATCAAGTAAAAAACTATAAAGAAAATTATAATTTAGTTTTTAATCAAAAGAAAGAACAAGAGGATAAAAAAATTGAAATCGAACAAAAAATAGCCGCTCAAGAGGCTGATATTCAAAAAAATAAACTTGTTTTATTAGAAAATGAAAAGCATTTAACATCGATTCAAAAACAATATAATGAATTAATTGGCGGTATAGGTAAAACTGAAAATGAACGAAATATTTTAAAAGAACAAATTCATAATTTTGCAATCCGAAATCAAGAGTTAATTGCACAAAATGTGCAGTTAGAAAATGAATTGAATTTATTAAACCAAGAGTTACAGAATAATCAAAATGAAATGGAATCCATTTCAAAGTCTTTTGAATTGACAAGTAAAGAGTTAGAGAAAAAGAAAAAAGAACTTTTAGAAATTGAAAAAACGTTTGAATCTAATAAAAACATTCTTGAAAAAGATAAAACATTGTTTCAAGGTCTTCAAAATGAGGTTTTTGAATTGGATAAACAAAAAACAATTGCTAGTAATTTATTAGTGCAATATCAAACGCAACTTAAAAATGAATTGTCGCAATTTGAAGATTTAAATAAGAAAGAAGAGACGTGTCAGAACGAATTTAATAACAATCAAAAAGAAAAAGAAAAATTAGACTTAGAAATAGAATCGCTTAAGAAATGGGAAGTTGAGTTAAATGATAAGTTAATCGGATTAGAAAATCAAATTGTCGAAATTAAAGGAAAAGTAACTGTAAGCCAACGAAAATTAGATAGTAAGCGAAATGAGTATAATCTATTAAAATCAATGATTGATAATCTAGAAGGTTATCCAGAAAGTATTAAACATTTAAAAAGAAATGAAAAATCATTTCAAGATAAATTGATCTTTTCAGATTTAATTCATTGTGATGAACATTACAAATCTACGGTAGAATCCATTATAGCTCCAATATCAAATTATTTTATAGTTGAAAATGACGAAGACGCACAAACGGCAATTTTAAGTTTAAATAAATATCAAGCTGGAAAATCTGGTTTTATTGTACTAGATTGGATTAAAAAAATGCCAAAACCAAGTTTTGATATTATTCCTGGATGTATTTCGGCGCTTGAAATTATTCAAATTGACTCCAATTATAAAGTAATAATAGAGAAATTATTTTCTAAAACCTTTGTAGTAACAAACGATTCTATTTTTGATTTTGAATTGTATAAAGGAAAGGATTACCGATTTATTATTTTAGAAAATGGCAAAATTGTAGATGATAAAAGTGTTTTTGGCGGTGCAAAAAGTTTGTTTGATGGCGCTCAAGTAGGTAGAGCTAAAAATGCTGAGGCTTTAAAGTTGCAATTAGAAGAAGTTGAAAAAGAATTGAGCAAGCAAGAAAAGAGTTTAACAAAGCTTATTGAACAATCTAATGCAATAAAAGAATTGTCGAAAAAAGCCGAGATAGAAAAAATGCTTAAAGTACAAAAAACTATTGATGAAGCTTATACGAAGTCCAAAGTTGTATTTGAGCAAATTCAGCAAGCTCATGAAAAATCAAAAAAACAAATATCAAGTTATGAGGAAGATATTAAAAAACAAGAGACTTCATTAATTCAAATTGAAAACACGTATAAAGAAAAATATCAAATTTTTAATGAAGTAAAATCTAAAAATGACATTCAAAATGAAGCATTTGAAAAGTATTTAGAAATTTTTAATCAACAAAAGTCGGAGGTTTTAGAATTTGAAAGTAAATGGAAAACGCAACAAGTATTATTGAATCAAAAGAAAGAGCAAATTCAATTTTATAGTACAAAAATGGATCAAATTAAGCAACAGGTCCTTCAAAACACGTCTAAAATTGATGAAAATCAAAATTTAGAAAAACAAAAAATTGAATCGCTAAACAATTTAGAATCTACAATTCAAGAAAATAATACCGAGAAAGATAGTTTTTCTAAGAATATTGAGATAGCAGAAAAAGAATATTATACGCTTCGTGGCGATTTGATAGAACAAGAAAAGTCTTTAAAACTGGTTGAGCAACAAAGAAATCAATTTCAAGAGATTGTAAATGGTTATGAAAGTAAAATTCAAGAAATGCGATTGAATTTACAATCTATAAAAGAGCGATTAGATATAGAATTTAAAATAGAATTGAATGAATTTTTAAATTCGGATTTAGAAGTAGTTTCAGATATCGAATCATTGGAAAATAAACAAGCGCATTTTAGAAAAAGATTGGAGACCTACGGAGAAGTAAATCCTATGGCTATTGAAACCTATAAAGAAGTTAAAGAACGATTTGATTTTTTGACGTCTCAAAAAAATGACATATTAACGTCAAAACAGCATTTAATAAATACAATTAAAGAAATTGATGAAACGGCCAAAGATCGTTTTCTAGATAGTTTTTATCAAGTCAGAACGAATTTCATCAATACGTTCCGAATTTTATTTACCGAAGACGATACTTGTGATTTGATATTAGTAGATCCTTCTAATCCAATAGATAGTGATATTGAAATTATTGCCAAACCAAAAGGTAAAAAACCACTTACGATTAATCAACTTTCAGGAGGGGAAAAAACCTTAACAGCTACGGCGCTTTTATTTTCATTATATCTTTTAAAGCCAGCGCCATTTTGTATTTTTGATGAGGTAGACGCTCCATTAGATGATACAAATATTGCCAAATTTAATAAAATTATAGAAGAGTTTAGTAATAATTCTCAATTTATAATCGTAACGCATAATAAACAAACAATGGCTTCTGTTGAAGTTTTATATGGCGTAACAATGATTGAACAAGGTGTTAGTAAATTAGTTCCAGTGGATTTTCGTTCCATTTCAGAATCGTAATCAAAACTAATTTTTTAAAGTTAAAATAATTAAAAAATTTATTATATTACTTTCTATTTTTTTTGTTATATTTGCCGAAACTAAATATTTTTAAATGTTAGAAATTGGTCAAAAAGTAAACGGTAAATACATTGAAAATCCTTTTTTAGCGGAAGAATATATTGATTTTATCAACGAAATCGTAACGCCTGGAACGGATATGAATCAATTGTATGAGCATAATAAAAAGTTAAGAGCTGTTGAAATTGCCAATGATATCTTAAAATTATATGAAGAACAAACGCCATTGTCAGAAGATTTTATGAAATTGCTTGCAAAACCAAAATCTATTAAATTGGCTTTAGTTACAGAGCCTTGGAGTATTGAAACCGCTCATATTTTATATTACATAAAACAAATTGAGAAAAATGGACAAGGTAAAGTCCAAGTGCTTATATTTTTGAGAGATACCAATCCTGAAATTGTAGAAAAAGTATTAGAAGATCCTACCGTAAATCTTCCAAGAATTATTATAATGGATCGAAAAAATGAAGTGAAGCGATTTTGGGGACCTAGGACAGAGGAAGCTGAAACGTATTATCAAAAGATAGTAGCCAAAGGTGCTGATAAAATGCAACGTTATGCCGAAATGCAAAAATGGTATAAAGAAGATAATGGAAAAGCTTTTCAAAAAGAGTTTTTTGAGGTGATAAATGAAGTTTTTAACGGATTTTAATGAATAATCCCACTTCCAATTAACTCCTCTCCATCATACCAAGCCGCAAATTGACCACTCGCTATGCTTGAAATTCTTTTTTCAAAAATAATATAAAGACCTTCTTCTTTCATATAAAGATTAGCACGTTCTAAAGGCTGTCTATATCGTATTCTTACGGAAAGTATACGAATTTCGTTAATTTCTAATTCTAAATCTTCTCGAATCCAATGCAAATCTTTTTTTGAAATAAAAAGTCCTTTTCGCCATAATCCAGGATGATTTGCACCAATACCTGCATATAAAATATTGGTATTCGCATCTTTTTCAATTACATAAAGTGGTTCGCCGGTGCCGCCTATCCCAAGTCCCTTTCTTTGACCAATGGTGTAAAATTGGACACCTTGGTGTGTACCAATAATTTTACCTTTAATTTCTTTGAAATTGAAGTTCTTTGAAACATCATCGGGATTGTCAGAAGGATAAGTGTAAAAATTTGGATCATCGGGAAGCAAAACAACTTTCCCTTGTTTAGGCGTTAACTGTTGTTGTAAAAAAACGGGAAGTTTTACCTTTCCAATAAAGCATAGCCCTTGAGAATCTTTTTTTTCGGCAGTGATTAAGTCATATTTTTTTGCAATTTCCCGAACTTCATTTTTTTGTAAATGCCCAATTGGGAATATTGCTTTAGAAAGCTGATACTGATTCAGCTGACATAAAAAATAGCTTTGGTCTTTATTGTTATCTTTGCCTGAGAGTAATCTATAAATGGGTTTATCATCAATTTCAATCGTCTCTTTTCTTACATAATGGCCTGTTGCCACATAATCTGCACCGAGTTCTAATGCAATGTTTAAAAAAAGATCAAATTTAACTTCGCGATTACATAAAATATCTGGATTAGGCGTGCGCCCATTTTCATATTCCGAAAACATATAATCTACAATCCGTTCTTTATATTGAACGGATAAATCAATAACTTGAAAAGGAATATTTAACTTTTGAGCAACCATTAAAGCATCATTACTGTCGTCAATCCATGGACATTCTTGATTAATAATTACACTTTCATCATTCCAATTTCGCATAAAAATGCCAATAACCTCATATCCTTGCTCTAATAATAGCGCCGCCGATACACTACTATCAACACCACCGGATAAACCTATAACTACTTTTTCTTTTTTCAATTCTTAAAATTTAAAAATAATGAATTCCTGGAGTGTAAGGTTTTTGAATTAAACCAAGAATCCATTCAAAATCTTCTGGACTATTCATGATATCTCGATCTTCCATGTTCAAAATTAATATGGTTTCATTTTGGAGTTGTCCAAAATACTTCAAATATTGTTCATGTAATGAGTGTAAATATTGATCGGTTATTTCAAATTCAAAATCCCGTCCACGTTTTCTTATATTACTTTGTGCTTTTGCAATCGAAATATTTAGATAAATCGTTAGATCTGGTTTTGGTAATTGATTAAACATGATATCAAACAACTTCCTGAAAAGTTGTAATTCATCATTTTTTAAGTTATTTGCAGCAAAAACAAGCGATTTGTAAAAAACAAAATCACTAATTGTCAATTGAGGGAATAGATTTGGTTTGGAAAGAATATGGCTTAATTGATGGTATCGAGACGCCAAAAATGACATTTCTAAAGTAAATGCATAGGCTTCTGGTGATTCATAAAATTTTTCAAGAAAGGTATTTTCTTCAAATTGTTCTAATAAACTTTCGGCTTCAAGTGCTCTACACAACGTATTGCTTAATGTTGTTTTCCCCGCACCAATTATTCCTTCAATAGCAATGTAATTGTACAAAATATAAGATTTAAATTAGATACAAAAGTAATGAAAATATGATGAAATTAAACTAAAACATTATTTGAATTGCAATCTTTCTAGTTCATATTCATTTTATATTTGCGCCTTCTATCATATTTTAAAAAATAGTTTTTTTTACATTTTAATATTTTTTTTTACATTTTTTTATAAACGTTATATATTTGCAGAAATTATCTAAAATTAAAGTTATGGTTAAAAAATTATTAACATTTTTTGTGTCGGCTATTTTTAGTATAGCAGCAATGGCACAAGACGTTATGGTAAGCGGTAAAGTTACCGATGCTAATGGTGCTCCATTACCTGGAGCAATCGTAGTTGAAAAAGGTACCAATAATGCAGTACGAACGGCTTTAGACGGTACTTATAAATTAACAATACCAGGAAATCGTGTTCCTACTTCAATTTTAATCCGTTCTACGGGTGCGGGTTCAGAAGAATTTTCGATTGATGGAAAATCACAATCTGTTGAGTTTAATCCTTCTTTGGGAGCTCAAAAACAAAAAATTAGTGAAGTTGTAGTAACATCGGCTTCGAAAAAATCAGAGAAAGTATTAAATGCGCCTGCTTCTGTAAGCGTACTTTCTGAAGCTCGAATTGAGCAAAATACGTCATTATCTCCAGTTGATAACTTAAGAAAAGTTGCTGCTGTTGATATTATGCCAACAGGTTTAGTTTCAAATAACGTAAACGTAAGAGGTTTTAATGGTATTTTCTCGGGTTCTATGTTGTATTTAGTGGATAATAGAATTGCATCGGTTCCGTCATTAAGAGTAAATGCATTTCAATTAGTACCAACTGCAAATACCGATTTAAGAAGTATGGAAGTAGTTAGAGGTCCTGCTTCTGCACTTTATGGTCCTTTTGCATCACAAGGTGTATTAGCAATGTATACAAAGTCTCCATTAGATATGGAAAATAGAATGGAAGTAACTGTAGGTTTAACTTCTGGTTTAAGAGCTGGAGATGAAGATCAAACCGTTACTAATATTAATGGTAAGTCGGTTACTTACAAAGCAGATAATTCTTTTGAAAATTTAAGTATTTTAAATCCAGAAATTCGTATTGCAGGTAAATTATCGGATAAAGTAGGAGTAAAAGTTTCTGCAAGTCATATGCAAGCTACAGATTTTGCATTCTATGACAATAGAGAAAGTAATGGAGAAAAAGTAGTTTTTGGTAACAGAGCTGCTGGAAATCCATTTGTTGCATCTAGCGATTCTTCTATTTTTAATAGAAATTTCAAAATCAGAAAAATTTCTGCAGATGCTCGTTTAGATTGGAGACCTGTTGATGGAACTGAATTTGTATTTAGCTATGGTTATTCAAATAATACGAATATGGAGTTAACTGGATTAGGCGCTGCTCAAGCAGTAGATTGGAGTAGTAATTATTTCCAAGCTCGTGCTAAATTTGGTAAATTATTTATTCAATATTTTATCAATCAAACCAATTCGGGTAACACATACCTAATTCCTCAAAATGTAACGAGTGTAAACAGAGATTTTGCTTATTTAAGAGAAACATCAAATTTGCAATCTTTCCAAGCGCAACATTCTTCAGATTTATTAAAAAATAAATTAAACTTAATTTACGGACTAGATGTTTATTTGACTAGACCTAGAGGAAATGTTTACGGTCGTTTTGATAACGGTGGTGCTAATATTAATCAATATGGTTTATATGGACAAGGTAAATATGAGTTTAATAAACAATGGTCATTTACAGGAGCTTTAAGAGCAGATTATCAAGATGTAATTGATGAGTGGATGTTCTCTCCAAGAGCTGCTTTAGTATTTAAACCTACTGAAAATAGAACATTACGTTTAACATACAATAGAGCATTTCAAGCTCCAAGTGCACTTAATTTCTTCTTAGATATTAATAATGGTAATAATGTAAGAGCATTTGGAAATACAACCGGATTTAATTATAATTTTGATGCAAGTGGAAACCCTATATATAACCACGCTGGTGGATTTAGTGGTGGAATGAATAGCCAAAATACGATTAATAGAATGGCAACTGTTTTACAAGGATTAGGATTGCCAGGTCAGTTTGCTCAGCCTACAGCAAGTGGTTTATTTAATAATGTTCAAACTTTAATTGATATCACGCAATTTGCTCCAGCTTATGGCAAAGAAGTTCAACGATTAGTTGCTTCTGGTGTAAACCCAGCATTAGCTCAATACCAAGCTTTGGCTCCTGCAATTACGGCATCAAAAGTTAATGCAGATATCTCTAAATATAATCAGCCTGTAAGAAGTACCGTTACTCAAACTTTAGAATTAGGATATAAAGGTTACTTAATGGATAAATTATCTTTAGGGGTTGATTTATATTATACAAGAATGGAAAACTTTGTGAGTCCATTAACAGCGAGTTCTTTTGCGGTAGTTACAGATGTTAATGTTTTAGCTCAAAACTTAGCGTATGCTAAGGCTAATTATCCTCAATTGGCTCCATTTTTTAGCCAATTATCCGAATCTCAATTATATGGAATGTATACGAATGTAGCATCAGGGTTACCATTTAATAATCCAAATACAAACTTTACAAGACCAGGTTCAGCAGGTGTTTTCCCTAATAATACTGGAACAGGTTCTGACTTTTTATTAACGTATTTCAATTTAGGTACAGTTGACGTAGCTGGAGCAGATTTCTTTGCAAACTATCAAGCTACTAATGACTTAATGATTGATTTTGCATACTCTCACATTAATAAAGATAAAATTCCTTTAGAAGGTGCTGCTGGTGGATTTGTAGGATTAAATGCGCCTCAACACAAAACAGCTTTAACTTTAGATTACAAGTTACCAATTGACAACAAAGGCGTTTCAATGCGTGCTGGTTGGAGATGGATGGATAAATTTGACGCGAACTCTGCAGTTTATATTGGTAGAGTTAATGCAGCTAATTTATTTGATTTAGGATTCTCTTGGAAGCCAAGTAAAAGTTCAGGAACTATATTGTCTCTTAATGCTAACAACTTGTTAGATCATAGACATATATTCTTCCCAGGTTCACCAGCAATTGGTCGTGTTGTATTATTCAAAATTCAACACACTTTTGGTGTAAAATAAAAAATTAAATAGTTTCTATTTGATATAAAGGCAGCCTCATGGCTGCCTTTTTTTATGGATTTTTTTTAATTATTCTATTTTTGCTTTTTAAATAAAAAATTATGTCTTCATTTAATCCCAATAATATTGCTTTAGATAATGGAAATTTATATGGCTTGCCATTAGATTTAAATACAGCAGCATGCGTCGTATTTCCTGTGCCTTGGGATGTTACGGTTTCTTATAAAGATGGTACAGCAAACGCACCAAAAATCATTCAACAAGAGTCGCTCCAAGTCGATTTATATGATTTAACGTATCAAAATTTTTGGGATAAGGGTATTTATTTTGAACAACCTTCTGAAATTATTTTAAATAAAAGTACTATTTATAGAAATAAAGCGATTCAAGTACTGGATAAGATGTCGAATGGCTCAACAATTGATAATGATTCCTCTTTGCGTAATGAAGTTCAAGAAATTAATCAAGCTTGTAAAGAATTAATGGAGTTTGTTTATACGGAAACCAAAAAATTTATTGACCAAGATAAGAAAGTTATACTTTTAGGTGGCGATCATAGTACGCCATTGGGTTATATCAAAGCACTTTCCGAAAAATATCAAGATTTTGGAATTCTTCAAATTGATGCACATTGTGATTTGAGAGAGGCTTATGAAGATTTTGAATTTTCGCATGCTTCTGTAATGTTTAATGCATTGAAACTAAAGAGTGTTCAATCTTTGCACCAAGTAGGTATTCGAGATTTTTGTCAAGAAGAGTTGGATGTAGCGTCAGATTCAGAAAAAAAAGTACAAATTTATTTTGATAGAGATATTAAATATCAGATGTATGCTGGAACTTCTTGGCATCAAATATGTGAAAATATAGTAAATAATTTACCACAATTTATTTATCTTAGTTTTGATATTGATGGATTAAATCCGGCATTATGCCCCAATACGGGAACTCCAGTTGCTGGTGGTTTTGAAGTCGATCAAATATTTTATATGTTAGATATGATCAAAAAGTCTGGAAAACAATTTATTGGTATGGATTTAAATGAGGTAGGCAATGATGTATGGGATGCAAATGTTGGCGCTCGAGTTTTGTATCGAATGATTGGCCTTTGGCTTTCATAAGAAATATATAGGTATATAGATTTGCTTTATATTTTGTATTTTTGTAAGTTATTATCAAAATATTATGGAAGAAGAGGTTTTTAACGGTAGTCATCAAGAGATGGAATCAGACCAAGAGTTGGTTCGTGAAGTGTCTATTGTAATTGATAAAGGACAAGAAGCGGTTCGTATTGATAAATTTTTGTGTAGTCGAGTAGAACGAATAAGCAGAACGAAATTCCAAGCAGCTGCAGATGCTAAAAGTTTGATTGTTAATGGCAAGCCCGTTAAAAGTAGTTATAAAGTGCAGCCTGGCGACCATATTCATGTTTTAATTCCAAGACCTTTTGGTTATGAAGGCATAGAACCCGAAGATATTCCATTAAACATAATTCATGAAGATTCGGATTTAATAATCATAAATAAGCCCGCAGGATTAGTGGTTCATCCTGGTGTAGGAAATTTTACTGGAACTTTAGTGAATGCCTTATTATTTCATGTTAAAGACTTAGTCAAAACGAATGATGCTCTTAAGCCTGGAATCGTGCATCGCTTGGATAAGGAAACAAGTGGTGTAATGGTTATAGCTAAAAATGAATATGCTTTGGCTTTTTTAGCTAAACAATTTTTTGAAAAAACAAATGAAAGAAAATATTTAACCCTTGTTTGGGGTGATGTAGAAGGAGATACCGGTACAATAGATAAGCCTATAGCTCGTCATCAAACGGATCGAAAAAAAATGCATGCGTATGAACCCTTTGAAAATGAGAATGCAAAACATTCCGTAACACACTATAAAGTTATTGAGCGTTTCGGTTATGCTACATTAATTGAATGTGTTTTGGAAACGGGTCGAACGCACCAAATTAGAGTACATATGGCAAGTATTGGTCATCCTGTTTTTAATGATAAAAGATATGGAGGAAATGTAATTGTGAAAGGTACCATTTTTAGTAAATATAAGCAATTTGTTGAAAATTGTTTTAAAGTTTGTCCTCGGCAAGCATTACATGCAAAAATATTAGGTATTGAACATCCAACTCATAAAGAGTTTATAAGATTTGATTCAGAGTTGCCATCTGATATGAGTGATCTAATCGAAAAGTGGAGAAGTTATTCTAAGGGGCGTTTAGAAAACTACATATAAAACATAGCATTGAAGCTCTATTTTAGCCTTTTAATAAAAAAAATAAATAAAATTTAAGTTTTGGCATGTCATTTGATATGATAAATATTAAATTTTATCCAAATGAAAAAAATAGTATACATTTTCGTCTTAAGTGTATTTTTTGCAAACCTACAAGCACAGTTTAAAGTAGGTACTAATGTTAAAAATATAAACCCAAATGCAATGTTTCAAGTTGATGCCGCTAATAAAGGTATTTTAATCCCAAGATTGCAATTGGTTCAATCTACAAATTTTGCTCCGCTTTCTGCACATGTTCAGGGTATGATTGCCTACAATACGGCAACAAGTAATGATGTTGTTCCAGGCTTTTATTACAATGATGGAGTAAAATGGAATTTAATAGGTAATGCAACGGGTCTTGCGAAAGTGGAAGATATTTTATCTTTAAATAATAATGCATTTCGATATATTAACGTAAATGGAGATACTGTTGTTATAACTAAAGTGTTTCAAAATGTTTTAAGTTATGATTCTGTTTCAAAAAGTTTAATTACAAATGTAAATGGAGTTTTGGATACCGTTTTACTAAATGTTCAAAAATTTGATACGACGCATGTTTACGCAAAAATTAAATCAGACAGTTCACAATTTGCTCAAAAAGTAGATAGTGTATAT
>Ga0208595_1000028_pt1 | contig 48157 bp, 48 predicted proteins | sample LakMenEpi28Jun11_FD_150742 | JGI IMG/M metagenome (GOLD analysis project Ga0208595, IMG submission 150742) | Freshwater microbial communities from Lake Mendota, WI - 28JUN2011 deep hole epilimnion (SPAdes) | ecosystem: Environmental > Aquatic > Freshwater > Lake > Epilimnion/Euphotic zone ...
GTAGTGTGTTCAAAATAATGAATAGATGATGAACAAAGAAAGTATTGCAGTAGGTTTAGACATTGGTACAACAAAGATTGTAGCAATGATCGGCAAGAAAAATGAGTACGGTAAGCTGGAAATCCTTGGGGTAGGGAAATCTAAAAGTTTAGGGGTGCACAGAGGTGTAGTCAATAACATTACGCAAACCATTCAATCTATTCAAGCAGCTATTTCAGAAGCAGAAAATAATTCAGGTTATCGAATTAATGATGTAGTGGTTGGAATTGCAGGACAACATATACGTAGTATACAACATACCGATTATATCAGTAGAAAAAACCCTGAAGAAGTAATTGGCGAATATGATATTGAACAATTAACATGTCAAGTTCAAAATTTATCAATGCTTCCAGGTGAAGAAATTATTCATGCTTTACCACAAGAATTTAAAATTGACGGACAATCTGAAATTTTAGAGCCAATTGGAATGTATGGTGCTCGAGTAGAATCAAGCTTTCATATCGTGGTAGGACAAGCGGCTTCTATCAGAAATTTAGGACGTTGTGTTAAAAATGCAGGTTTAGAATTAACAGGATTAACTTTAGAACCGTTAGCTTCTGCTGATGCCGTTTTAAGTGAAGAAGAAAAAGAAGCCGGTGTAGCACTTATCGATATTGGTGGTGGTACAACAGATTTAGCCGTATTTAAAAACGGAGTAATTCGTCATACAGCTGTAATTCCTTTCGGTGGAAATGTAATTACAGAAGATATTAAAGAAGGCTGTTCTATTATTGAAAAACAAGCCGAATTATTAAAAACACGTTTCGGATCGGCTTGGCCAGGAGAAAATAAAGATAACGAAATTGTTTCTATTCCTGGATTAAGAGGTCGTGAACCAAAAGAAATTTCATTAAAAAACTTGTCAAAAATTATTCACGCCAGAGTAGTGGAAATTATTGAACAAGTATATGCTGAAATAAAATTATACGGACACGACGAGCCGAAGAAAAAATTAATTGCAGGGATTGTGTTAACAGGTGGTGGTTCGCAACTACAACACATCAAACAATTAGTAGAATACATTACAGGTATGGATACCAGAATAGGATATCCAAACGAGCATTTGGCAGGAAATTCAAGTGAAGAATTATCGAGTCCATTATATGCTACATCTGTAGGTTTAGTTATGGAAAGTTTACGTAACCAAACCAATAGCGCAACTCCGTTTGTAGAGATGAAAATCCCTGAACCAGTTGTAGTAACTCCACAAGCACAAGTGGTTGAGGAAAGTGAAGAAAATGAAGTAGTTGCGGAAGAAACTACGTCAACACCGGTTGAAAACGAACCAACAGAAAGAAAAAAGAAATACGACTTTAATAACCTTTTAGGGAAAATTAAAGAGTTTTTAGATAATGTAGAATAAGGTTATTAGTAGCAAATAACACAAAAAAAACAAAGCCAAATATATGGAAAGCAACAACGAATTTGGAAACTTTACTTTTGATTTACCAAAAAATCAATCAAACGTAATTAAAGTAATTGGAGTAGGTGGCGGTGGTAGTAATGCCATCAACCACATGTTCAAACAAGGAATCATTGGGGTTGATTTCGTGGTGTGTAATACCGACTCACAAGCCCTTCAAACAAGCCCAGTGCCTAACAAAATTCAATTAGGTGTAAACCTAACAGAAGGTTTAGGGGCAGGAGCAAAGCCAGAAATCGGACAACAAGCCGCATTAGAAAGCATTGAAGAAATTGAGAAAATGCTTGATGTAAATACTAAAATGGTATTTATTACAGCTGGTATGGGTGGTGGTACCGGTACAGGTGCTGCACCAGTAATTGCTCAATTGGCAAAAGAAAGAGGGATTTTAACCGTAGGAATTATTACTATTCCTTTTCAGTTTGAAGGTAAAAATCGCTACGACCAAGCTATGGAAGGTGTGGAAAGATTAAGAAAACAAGTAGATTCATTAATTGTTATTAATAATAACAAATTAAGAGAAGTATACGGTAATCTTGGTTTTAAAGCAGGTTTCTCTAAAGCCGATGAAGTGTTAGCTACAGCTTCAAAAGGTATTGCAGAAGTGATTACCAATCACTTAACCATGAATATTGATTTAAAAGATGCTAAAACAGTTTTAAGTGATAGCGGAACAGCCATAATGGGATCTTATGTTGCTTCAGGTGCGGATAGAGCAAGAATTGCTATTCAATCTGCATTAGATTCTCCATTATTAAACGATAATAAAATTACAGGTGCTAAAAATGTGTTGTTGCTTATCACATTTGGTTCTGATGAAATTACTATCGATGAAATTAGTGAAATTAACGAATACATTCAATCCGAAGCAGGTCATAACGCAAACATCATCATGGGAATTGGTGAAGATGAAAAGTTAGGCGACTCTATTTCAGTAACCGTTATAGCTACAGGATTTAATATCGAACAACAAATAGAAATCGTAAATGCAGAACCAAAAAAGATTATTCATTCTTTAGATGGGGAGCAAAAAGTAGAACATAATTTAACGCCAAATGCTGTTGCTACTCCTAACTTTTCTTTTCAAGAGCCAATTGCTACTAATGTAACTTTTGAAGCAGAAACACCAAAGGAAGTAGTAACTGAACCCGTTGCTAAAATTGTTTTTGAATTAAATGATTTTGAAGTAGAACAACCACAAATTGTACAAGCTCCGGTTTCAGATTTAATTCCAACAACAGACTATATTAAAAATTTAGATGTATTTTTTGAAAATGTATCTGCAGAATTTCAAACACCAGTTGTGTCGGCGCCTGTATACAATACAGCAGCTCCAGTAGCACAGCACGTAGTTGAAGACGTTCAACCGGTTCAAGAATTTGAAATCATTTCAAACTCAGTAAGAGAAATTGAAGTGATAGATCCAGAATTTGTTGTGGGTATGGATGATTTCAACTTTTCTTTAGATTTGTTCGATGCTAAAGCTGAAAACACACCAAATACAGTTGTTTTTGAATTAAGCGAAGAAACTAAAGAGATTAAAGTAAATGAGGCCGTTCAGTTTTTCCCAGTTACCGAACTTGGTGAAGAAGGAATAATCAAATATACATTAGAAGAAGAGTTAGAAGAAGCATTTGAGCCAGCTGCAAGTATTCAAGTAGCAGCAGAACCAATTGATGAAGAAATTAATTTCACCATCAAACAAAAAGAGCCAGTTGCAGAACCTATTAGTTTTGATCCTAATTTCAACTTTGATGGTGTTTCTCCAGTAGAAATGTCAATTGAAGAAATTTTAAAATCAAGAGCAGAAGAACGTAAAAGCAAATTGAAAAATTTCAATCACAAGTTCAACAATCCAAATCGTATTGACGATTTAGAAAAAGAACCTGCTTTTCGTCGTTTAGGATTAGACGTTACAAGTATGCCAAACCAAAACCCGCCTTCGCGTATGTCATTAGGCATGGATAGTAACGACGACGTGCAATTGCGATCAAACAATTCGTTTTTACACGATAATGTAGATTAATAAAAAATAAACTAACCAAATACTATTAAATCCCGACAAGTTATAAACGAGTCGGGATTTTTTTATTACTTTCGCATAATAAATAATTTACTACTTAAAAATAAAATATATGAGCTTAGCTACACAAATTATGGATAGCATGAAAGAAGCTATGAGAGCCAAAGATACAGTGGCTCTTGAAGCGTTACGTGCTATTAAATCAGAAATATTATTAGCGCAAACGGCTTCAGGTTCTAAAGAAGAAATTTCAGAAGCAGACGAAATTAAAATTTTACAAAAATTAGTAAAAATGCGTAAAGACAGTGCGTCTATTTTTACAGCACAAAACCGTGCCGATTTAGCCGAACCAGAATTGGCGCAAATTGCAGTTATCGAAAAGTTTTTACCTGCACAATTATCGGAAGCAGAAGTAGAAGCTATCGTAGCTAAAATTATTGCAGAAACCGGCGCATCTGGAATAGCATCAATGGGAAAAGTTATGGGCTTAGCCGCAACACAAATTGGCGGACAAGCAGAAGGAAAAACCATTTCTACGATTGTTAAGAAATTATTGGTTTAAAATAGAGAATAGAATATAGAGAATAGAAAATAGACATCAGATTAAATAGTACACTTCTATTTTCTGTACTCTATTTTCTGTATTCAAAAAAAAACGGCTTCGTAGTTCAACTGGATAGAATGACGGATTTCGGCTCCGTTGGTTGCAGGTTCGAACCCTGCCGAGGTCACATAAAACCTTTGTCAAAATAATTGGCAAAGGTTTTTTTATGTGCATACGTGTTGCCTGAGGTTCTCGAAGGCAACACTTAACAAATTCCCGAAAGCAACACTTAACTCCTTCTCTAATAAATAATAGTCACGCTGTTGCAAAAATGTATGTATTTTTAATTTTAGATTCTCTACTTTTTCCTTTTTCCTTTTTACTTTTTACTTTTTCCTTTTTCCTTTTCCTTTTCCCCTTCACCCTTCACCCAAAACCCAATACCTGTTTTGTAGAAATCATTCTACAAAGAAAAGTGATTTTTAATATTTAACTTTGAAAAGATGCAAAAAAACCTAAAATTACTTTGTTAAACATACGGTTTTCGTGCAATATGAAAATAATGCTTAATGTTTTTAAAATTCAACTAATTAATTATTGAGTAGATACACCAAAATGGGTATAGCTTTGCTCAACTAAACTTAAAAAACTGAGCATATATACAAGTTGGCAGTAATAGTATCGCAGAACTAAAAAAAACTAATTTTAATAAAATGGAAAATACAGAATTAAACGACAATCTTCATAAGTTATTAAGACATTTAGATTCTATAAAAGATACTCTACCAATGACTCTTCTTCTATTAGAACCGCACAAAAAAAAAGCTAATACGAAATTTGAAGAATTTATTGAAAAAAATGCAAAAAAAATTGAGAATGAAAATGGTCAAAAATCCATAGCTGTCAAATATGAAGATTCTAAAATTTTTGAACAATTATCTAAAAATTCAGAGATTTCAGGGCTTGCAATGAAGATTATACCTGAAAGTTTGTTTGTTTCTTTAATTTCTCAATATGATGCCTTTTTAAATAAGCTTTTAAAAATTTTATTTAAAACTAGACCAGAATACATAAATAATTCTGAAAGAGAACTATCTTTTTCTCAACTAATTCAATTCGATTCTATCGAAACTGCAAGAGAGTATGTAATAGAAAAAGAAGTTGAAACTGTACTACGAAGAAGTCATTCGGAGCACTTTGACTATTTAGAGAATAAACTTGCAATTCCTTTAAGAAAAGACTTGCCGATTTGGCAAACCTTCATTGAAATAACTGAAAGAAGAAATCTTTTTGTTCATTGCGACGGTATAATTTCTAATCAATATTTAAAAGTTTGCAGAGATCATAAATGTGATGTCAAAAATTTTAAAATAAACGAAAGATTAAATGTAGACTTAAATTATTTTACAAATGCATATAATTGCCTTTATGAGTTATCAACAAAATTAACTCATACAATTTGGAGGAAACTAATAAAAAATGATTTTGAAAATGCAGATAAATCTTTAAACGAAATATGTTATTCATTATTAACCTCTGGACAATATGATTTGGCCGATATAATGCTTGATTTTGCTTGCAAACAAACTAAACATCATAATGATTCAACTAAAAACATTTTTATTGTTAACAAAGCTCTTTCAAGTTATTTAAATTCAAAAGAAGAAAATGCAAAAAAAATTATTGAAAGTAAAGATTGGAGCGCTAGCAGTGATGATTTTAAGCTGGCAAATTTAATCATAACAGAAAATTTTGATGAAGTTTATGAATTGATTAAAAAAATTGGAAATGATGGAGTTGTTGATAAGGAAAACTATAAAACTTGGCCATTATTTTATAAATTGAGAAAAGAAGATAAATTTAAAGAAACCTTTAAAGAAGTTTTTAAAGAAGATTATACCGTCTTGGAAATTCCTAAAAGACCAGTTCAAGAATTAATGGAAGAAATTATCAAAAAGAATAATGAAGTAAAAAGTAAAACCGTAAAAATTCCAAATAAAAGAATTTTAGTAAAAAAAGATAGTCAAGTTTTGAAAGATACTTCAAAAAAAATTATAGTGCCGAAAGAAAAACTTAATTAAAAAACTCCAATTAAAAAGGAAATATAACTACTACTGCCAACCCCCCGCTCCCGCGCGAATCCTTTCGCGTGGTGACACCAACAAAATAAGAACAAATATTCAGAAATAAAAAAATTAATGTTTTTATAAAATAATATATAGCTACAAGTTAAGCCACGCGAAAGGATTCGCGCAGCAGCCAGGGCTTTTTTGTTTGTATTTTTCTTCAAACTGCACCGGTCGAGTTTTTTAACTCGACCTGACGAGTTGAAAAACTCGACCTGTTAAGTTGAAAAAAAGCACCAATAAAATAAAAAGCATAAAAAAAGCTCAAAAAAATGGAGCTAGTTACCCGATTTTGAGCTAAATTTCTTTCGAAAGCCTCGAATAGTTACCGCTACTCGTATCAAAATTATGGGGTAAAAATATACGCTTTTTATAGAAAAGTAAAGTTTTTTTTACTTTTTACTTTTTCCTTTCACCCAATACCCCCGCTGCGCAAAGTCTTCTGACTTTCAGCCACACAAATGCAAAAGAACAATCAAATCTAAAAATAAATCTAAAAATTTGCATAGTTACCAATTTTTGGTAACTTTGATAAAAGTTTTAAGAAAATGAAAAATACATCAATATCACTCGGAAATTATTTTGACCAATTTGTGAGCAGTCAAGTAATAGAAGGACGCTATAAAAATGTAAGTGAAGTTATTCGTGCAGGACTTCGACTTTTAGAAGATGAAGAAAGTAAAACTACTGCTTTGAAAAATGCCATTCAAAAAGGGTTGGAAAGTCCAAGAGTTGAAAATTTTGACTTTGAAGAGAATTTAAAACAACTTAAAGCCGCAAAAAGAAAAAATGGCTAATGTTATTTTAAAACAAGAAGCCATTGACGATTTGAATGCTATTTGGGCGTATACTTTTGAAAAATGGTCAGAAAATCAAGCAGACAAATATTATGAAATGCTGAAATTTTCTTGTAAAGAAATCGGAAAAAATCCTGAAATCGGAAAAGAATATACTACAATAAATAAAAATTTATTTGGTTTACATTCTGGAAGACATATCATTTTTTATCACTTCATTGATGAAAACGAAATTGAAATTATCAGAATTTTACACGGCCGAATGGATTTGAAAAACAGATTGAACGAATAAAAAAAACCTTTGCCAATTATCAGCAAAGGTTTTTGTTTGTATAAGAAGTAGCTGTTACCAGAAAACCGTGTATAGCGCTACTAAAATTTAAGTTAAGAAGAGAAGGCTATCCTTCTTATCAATAAAAGATACTCTCTAATTTTGACTAAACGCATCCATCACAGGAAGTGCATTGTTGTTAAAATCCCATAACGCCTGATTTTCCCACGAAGAACCATTTGTAGCTGTTGGACCTCTAAAGGCTACCCATTCGGCACCCCAATAACAAAAACCTAATCCTCTTGAATTTTGCTTTACAAGATTTTTTATAGCTAAAAGAAATTCCTTTTGTCCTTGGTTTGTAGCAGGATAAGTAGGTACTAATTGATTGGCCAATCCTAAAATATTATTAGTATAATCGTTATATCCCAAGGTAAACGGATAGGCGGTTTCGGCAATAATCACTTTTTTATTATGTGTTTCCCCTAAAGAAGTAATGGTAGCATTAACCTCTGAAAGAATTTTACCGTGCCAAACGGGATAATAAGACAACCCAATATAATCATAGTTAATACTACTCATTTTATTAAAAAACCAAGTGGCACCACTTCCAATTCCTGCATAGTGAATCATTATTTTTGTCGTAGCAGATTGATTTCTAATGGCAGTACTTGCTGCCGAAATAAGTTGCAAGCATTGCGATTCGTTATTAATTAAATGCCCTTGCGGCCAAAGAAATCCGCTGTTAATTTCATTTCCAATTTGGATGATGTCTGGCTGAATTTCAGTCATCAATAATGTCGTATAATTGCTAACAGCTGTTTTTAAATTTGCAAATGATAAACTCGTCCAATCCGATGGCGGTGTTTGACTCCCGGGATCTGCCCAAGTATCAGAATAATGAACGGTTAACCAAATTTTCATTCCCGCTTGTTTGACTCTTAATGCCAACGCTTTTACTTCTGTAAGTCCAGAATGATTGTCAGATGGGTTTTTCCAAATCCGTATTCTTATGGTGTTACAGCCAGCATTTTTTAGCGTGGTTAAAGCATTTTCTGCCACTCCGTTTTTCTTAAAAATGGTGCCTTCGCTTTCAATTAAAGGCAAATACGACATATCTGCAGCACGAATAAAATCATCCGGAATAGGAGTAGTTGTAGGAGTATTAACTTCTTGTTCTCTTGAAGAGCAAGAGAATAAATGTAGTATAGTTATTAAAAAAATTATTTTAAATACCGATTTCATTATTTATTTTTTTTCAAATTTAAAATTTGTTTTTCAATAATGATTCAAAAATTTGATTTTTATACGACTACAACTTTCAAAATGTTGTAGTAAAAGGTTTGCAGGCATAGTAAAAAAAATCCCTCACTTGAATAAGCAAAGGATTTATTTGATTTTCTTTTTAAGGAATATTATTTGGTAATTTGTTTCAAATCGGCAATGGTTGCGATTGGGTCTTGTGCGCCAAAAACATAACTTCCTGCAACTAATACATCTGCACCAGCATCGGCTAATTGTTTTGCGTTTTTATTGGTTACACCACCATCAATTTCTATAATGGTGTTGGCTTTACATCTTTGTATCATTTCTTTCAATTGACCTACTTTGTCATATGTTTTTTCAATGAAACTTTGTCCGCCAAAACCTGGATTTACACTCATAATACATACTAAGTCAATATCTTGAATGATGTCTTCCAAAACTTTTACGCTTGTATGAGGGTTTATGGCCACTCCAGCTTTCATGCCTTCTGCTTTGATTGCCTGAAGCGTTCTGTGTAAATGATTACAAGCTTCATAATGAACTGTCAATACATTAGCCCCTAATTTAGCGAAAGTAGTAATGTATCTGTCAGGATCTACTATCATTAAATGTACATCTATAGTTTTGGTAGCGTGTTTTGAAATAGCTTGCAAAACCGGCATTCCAAAAGAAATATTCGGTACAAAAACGCCATCCATAATGTCAATATGAAACCAATCGGCTTCACTGGCATTAATCATTTCAATGTCGCGTTGTAAATTAGCAAAATCGGCAGCTAAAACCGAAGGAGCGATTAAAGTGTTTTTCATTTTATAGTTTGTGTTGTTCACCGTAAAATTCCAAAAATAAAATTCCAAATTCCAAAATTGACCGATAAAGTCTAAATTGAGATTTGGAATTTTTTTTTGGAATTTATCCAAGATATGTTTTTAATATTTTACTTCTTGAAGTATGTTTCAATCTGCGAATCGCTTTTTCTTTAATTTGTCGCACACGCTCACGAGTTAAATCGAAAGTTTCTCCAATTTCTTCTAACGTCATTGGATGCTGGTCACTTAAACCAAAATACAAACGCACTACGTCTGCTTCTCTTGGAGTTAAGGTTTCCAAAGCACGTTCAATTTCAGTTTGAAGCGATTCGTGAATTAATTCTCTATCCGGATTTGGTGACTCACCAGAACGTAATACGTCGTATAAGTTAGAATCTTCCCCTTCTACAAGTGGCGCATCCATTGATAAGTGACGACCAGAGTTTTTCATAGACTCTTTTACGTCATTTACGGTCATATCTAATTCTTTTGCAATTTCTTCAGCAGAAGGCGGTCTTTCATTAGATTGCTCTAACAAAGCATACATTTTGTTGATTTTATTGATAGAACCAATTTTGTTCAAAGGCAAACGTACAATACGAGATTGTTCAGCCAAAGCTTGTAAAATCGATTGACGAATCCACCATACGGCATACGAAATGAATTTGAAACCACGTGTTTCATCAAAACGTTGTGCAGCTTTAATTAAACCTAAGTTTCCTTCATTAATTAAATCGGGTAACGTTAAACCTTGATTTTGATATTGTTTGGCAACCGATACAACGAAACGTAAATTCGCTTTCGTTAATTTTTCTAAGGCGCGTTGGTCACCCGCTTTTATACGTTGTGCTAATTCTACTTCTTCATCGGCAGTAATTAAATCTACCTTACCAATTTCTTGTAAATATTTGTCTAAGGAAGCAGTTTCACGATTGGTAACCTGCTTGGTTATTTTAAGTTGTCTCATTGAATTTTCCCCTTCACGTTAAATGTTCTATTTGTTATACGCAAGAAAAATAAAAAAGTTACAAAAAGTTATAAAAAAATAAAAATCCCGATACTTTTTACACTATCGGGATTTAAATTATTTAAAAAATAAGATTATGCTTTTGGAGCATCATCTTTTTTCTCTTCTCTTGGAGGTCTTGGTAAAAGTGCTTTTCTTGACACTTTTTCTTTTCTAGTTTTAGGGTCAACTCCTAAGTATTTCACTTGGAATACATCGCCCATATTTACTACATCCGTAACGTTTTCTGTACGTTCCCAAGCCAATTCAGATACGTGTAATAAAACTTCGTTTCCTGGAGCAGCCGTATATTCTACTACTGCACCGAAATCTAACATTTTAATTACTTTTACTTCGTAAGCTTCACCCATCGCTGGTTTGAAGATGATAGAATCTATTTTAGCTAATACTGTAGCAATTCCATCTGGGTCAGTTCCTAAGATTTCAACTACACCTTGTTCGTCCACTTCGTTAATTACGATAGTAGTTCCAGTGGCTTTTTGTAATTCTTGAATTACTTTTCCACCAGGTCCAATTAAGGCACCAATGAAGTTTCCAGGAATAGTTCTTGTGATGATTTTTGGAGAATGTTTCTTAACCTCAGCTCTTGGAGCTGCAATGGTGTCTGTTAATTTTCCTAAAATATGTAAACGTCCGTCACGTGCTTGTCCTAAAGCTTGCTCCATTATATCATAACGTAAACCGTCAATTTTGATATCCATTTGACAAGCTGTAATTCCGTCAGCAGTTCCAGTTACTTTAAAGTCCATATCTCCTAAGTGATCTTCATCACCTAAAATATCAGATAATACTGCGAATTTTTCACCATCAGTAATTAATCCCATAGCAATTCCAGAAACTGGTTTTACCATTTGAACTCCAGCATCCATTAATGCCATTGTTCCAGCACAAACAGTTGCCATTGAAGACGAACCATTAGATTCTAATACTTCAGATACAATACGAATGGTGTAAGGACAATCTGCAGGAATCATATTTTTTAAAGCTCTTTGCGCTAAATTTCCGTGACCTACTTCTCTTCTTGAAGTTCCTCTTAAAGGTTTTGCTTCACCCGTTGAGAAAGGAGGGAAGTTATAATGTAAATAGAATTTTTCTTCACCTTGTTCAGATGGAGAGTCTATTTGATTCGCTTCTCTTGAAGTCCCTAAAGTTACTGTAGCTAAAGCTTGAGTTTCTCCACGTGTAAATAATGAAGAACCGTGAACTCTTGGTAAATAATCTGTTTCACACCAAATTGGTCTGATGTCAGTTGTTTTTCTACCATCTAAACGAATACCTAATTCTAATACCACGTTACGAACGGCTTCTTTATTCGTTTTATAGAAATATTTAGATACTAAATCTCCATCAGCAGCTAATTCTTCTTCAGTAAATAACGCTTTTACTTCTTCTTTTACTTCAGCAAATGCAGCACTTCTTTCGTGCTTAGCCGAACCTACTTTAGCGATATTATAAATTTTATCGTAAGCAGCAGCTTTTACTTTTTTGTAAATTTCTTCGTTTTCTCTCTCACCTTCGTAAGTACGCGTTTCTTTTTTACCAAAAGCAGCTTGTAAACGCAATTGCGCTTCAATTTGAACTTTAATAGCTTCGTGAGCAAATTTAATAGCTTCTACCATTTCTGCTTCTGAAATTTCTTTCATTTCTCCTTCAACCATCGCAACAGAATCCATAGAAGCACCAATCATCATGTCGATGTCTGATTTAGCTAAGTCTTCTCTGCTTGGGTTAATTACAAATTTTCCGTCGATACGTGCAACACGTACTTCAGAAATTAAGTTGTAAAAAGGAATGTCTGAAACGGCTAATGCTGCTGAAGCGGCTAAACCTGCTAATGAATCAGGCATCACTTCTTCATCATGAGACATTAACTGAATCATAACTTGTACTTCCGCGTGGTAATCATCTGGGAAAAGCGGACGTAATACACGGTCTACTAAACGCATCGTTAATACTTCGCTATCACTTGGGCGCGCTTCTCTTTTGAAGAAACCACCTGGAAAACGACCAGCGGCTGCAAATTTTTCGCGATAATCTACTGTTAAAGGTAAAAAATCTACACTTGGGTTAATGTTACGAGATGCTACTGCTGTGGCAAGGATCATCGTATCACCCATTCTTACTACTACAGAACCGTCAGCTTGTTTCGCTAAACGTCCTGTCTCGATTGTGATGCTTCTGCCATCACCTAAATCGATTTTTTCTACAAATAATTGTGGAATCATAAATTTAATTCTCAAAGGTTATACAAAGGGTTAGTTGTGTTGTTGTAAAGGTGTTGTAGTCGTGTCTCTAACCCAATGAAAAACCAAACTTTTCTGCTTATTTGCAAACAAAAAGGGGCACAAAGCCCCTTTAGTATACTATTTTCTAATTCCTAATTCTTTAATTATCTCACGGTATCTTAAGATATCTTTTTTCTTTAAGTAATCTAAAAGACTTCTTCTTTTACCTACTAAAAGTACTAACGATCTTTCTGTGTTAAAATCGTGACGATTTTTTTTCAAGTGTTCTGTTAAGTGTGAAATTCTAAATGTGAATAACGCAATTTGTCCTTCTGCAGAACCTGTGTTTTCAGCTTTACCTCCGTGTTTAGCGAAGATTTCAGCTTTTGTTTCTTTAGTCAAATACATGCTAATATTATTTAAATGATTATTATGTAGATTGAGTTTATCTCAATACGAGTGCAAATTTACAAATTATTTTTGAAGTTGCAACTTTTAACTCTTTTTTATTTTAACCATAAAGAACGGAACGCTTTGTTTTTATCATAATCTGATGCTTGTTTTTCAATATTAAAGTAACGATGTCCTCTTGGATCGTTACCCACTCCAGCCAAATAGGCCCAATTCCCCCAATTACTGCACACATCGTAATCAATTAATTGTTCTTCAAAATAAGCAGCACCAATTCGCCAATCCATATTGAGTTCATTGCAAAAATAACTCGCTACGTTTTGTCTCCCTCGATTACTCATAAAGCCCGATTGTTGTAATTCGAGCATATTGGCATTGATAAAATCAGAAGGTGTTGTACCATTAATCCATTGTAATAACAATTTCTCATTTAAAGATTTAGAATTTACTTTATCTGTTTTTATTCCGGAATATAAGAAAAATTTCGTTTGGTATTTTTTAAACATAAATCGGAAAAAGTCCCTCCAAAGTAGTTCAAAAACTAACCAATAGGTTGAGTCATTCGCGCCAAATTGCTTTTCGTATTTTTTAATTTCAGCATAAATGAATCGCGCTGAAATACAACCCATAGCCAACCATGGCGAAAATTTTGACGAATAATCAGCGCCTACCATTCCGTTGCGGGTTTCTTTATAAGTTGACAAACATTTTGTATCGTAAAAATAATGTTTTAATCGTTTTATAGCTTCAGTTTCACCACCCTTAAATTGTAAAACTGCACGAGAATCGATTGTAGTTTTTGCTAATCCTAAAGCTTCTAAAGTTGGTAATTCTAATGGCGATATTTCGGGTGAATTAATTTTCGTTGGTGCTTCAAAAGGTGGTCTGATTTCAGAATCTTTTTCTGTTTTTTTTCTAAAATTGGTAAACACATCGGGAATGTCTTTGATAGAAAAAGGCAAATCTTCGGCATGGTATAAAGTACTTGTGCTTACTTTTTCTAATTCACATCGTAATTTAAATAATTCATCTTGAACCTTTTTTTCAGTTTGTCTTTCTTCAAAAGCCACTTCTCTTTTAGCAAATACTTTTTGCGCTTTATATTCTTGAACCAATTTAGGGATTTCAACTTCTGGTTTACCTATAACTAGAAGTAAACCCGAACCCAAAGTCCGCAACCTTGCATCTAAATCTTGAAGCGATTCCAACAAAAATTGCGCTCTAAAACTGCCTGTTTTTTTGAATCCATAAGAAGTAGTTTCAAAATGGGATTCGTCAAAACAATACACAGGAATTACCTTCTCGCTTTGAGCAATGGCTTTGACTAAGGTTTCATTATCTTCAATTCGTAAGTCGGTTTTAAACCAAACTAGTGCTGTTTTTATCATTTTTCTATTTTTTTAGCCACAGATTTCACAGATTAACACGGATTATTTATTGCTAAGATTTGCTAGTTGTGCTTTGTAAAGCGAAGCGGCTCAATTTATTAATGCAAATTTATGTGACTATGTGTTTAATTTTATAACTCATTAATGTTTTTCAAATAATAATCGGCTTGTTCTAATAAGGCAACTTTGTCATCAGGTTTCATTTTGCGCCATACATTGTACATCATTCCAATTCGCGGATTTTTACCTAATTTATCTTCATTTTTATCATAAAAATTCCAATACAAACTATTGAAAGGACAAGCTTTGTCTCCTGTTTTCACAGCCTTTTTATAAAAGCAACTTCCACAATAATGACTCATTTTGTCAATGTATGCTGCCGAACTCACATAAGGTTTTGTGCCTACAATTCCGCCATCGGCAAACTGACTCATGCCTCGCGTGTTGGTAATTTCGACCCATTCAATCGCATCAATATAAATTCCTAAATACCAAGCGTCTACTTCATCGGGGTGAATTCCGGCTAAAAGTGCAAAATTTCCTGTAATCATCAATCGCTGAATATGGTGGGCGTAAGCGTAATTTAAAGATTGGTTAATCGCATCTTTCAAGCAATTCATTTTGGTTTTTCCCGTCCAAAACCATTCTGGAAGTGAGTTTTCGTGATTGAAATAATTCATCGTAGCATATTCTGGCATTTTATTCCAGTAAATTCCACGCATGTATTCGCGCCAACCAATAATTTGCCTTACAAATCCTTCTAATTGATTGTAGGCGATTTCTTCAGGACGATTTTCCCATTCTAGAATAGCTCGTTGGATAACCTCCAAAGGCGAAATGAGCTTCACATTCATTGAAAACGAAACTCGTGCGTGATACAACGACCATTCGTTAGGCGTCATCGCATCTTGGTAACTCCCAAAAAGTGCCAAACATTCGGTTGCAAAAAAATCGAGTAATTCTAAAGACTGTTTTCTATTAATAGGCCAAACAAAATTTTCCGCATCAATGTTTCCGATGGTTTTGATGTCTGTTTTTTGAATTTCATTAAAAATGTTCGAAACATCATTATGGAAAACTAGAGGCGGAGTGGGTTTGTGGTCTTTGGGTAGTTTTTTTCGATTTTCGCCGTCATAATTCCATTTTCCTGTCAAAGGCTTATCTCCTTCCATTAAAATATGATGTTTTTTACGCATCATATGATAAAAACTTTCCATTAAAAAGGTTTTTTTACCTTTGAAAAAATCACCCATTTCGTTTCTTGAACTCATAAAATGCTCCGAATCACAAACAGAAGTTGTGATTGTAAGCGACTGACATAAATTTTTCAGCTGTTCGTCTAAACGGTATTCGTCTGGAAATTGGTATTCAAAATGCGTAAACTGTTCTTTTTCTATTAAAGACTTTATATTTTTTTCAAACGTTTGTAAATTATTGGTATCATTCAAATGAAGATAAATCACTTGATGTTGTTGCGATTGTAGTTCGGTGGCAAATTGTTGCATTGCCGAGAAAAAACCAACTATTTTTTGAATATGATGCGTGGCATAATCCGTTTCTGTTCGAATTTCCATCATGACATAAGTCACAGAATCATCAATGGTTTTGAACCAAGAATGATTGCTGTTCAATTGATCTCCGAGAACTAATCGTAACGTTTTTGACATTTCTTTTTTTATTTAAAGATTAAAGGATTTAAAAATTTAAAGATTTAGAATGTTATGCAATTTTTTAATCTTTAAATCATTCAATTTTTCAATCTTTCATTTCTGCATCTATCACTACAATATTTTACTTCATCCCAGACCTTTTCCCATTTTTTGCGCCAAGTGAATGGTTTTTGGCAAACCATACAGATTTTAGTTGGTAGGTTTTGTTTTTTTACTCCTCGCATTTTTTGGTTTATTGGGGTTACTCACGTGTTTTTGTAAAATTCGTTTTCCTTCTATTTTTACTTCGTCTTTTTTTCGAAAACTCCAAACGATATCGCTAGCGTATTTTCGAGTTTCTTCAATGTTTACAATTGGCGCTGGATAATCTTTTCCGATACTACAATTGTAAAACTGTTGCTCCATTTCGTTCATTTTCCATGGTTCGTGAAGCAAATGTAGTGGCACTTCTTTTAATTCGGGCAACCATTGTTTGATAAAAATTCCTTCTGGATCGTGTTCCTCTGAATTTTTAATTGGATTATAAATTCGTATCGTATTTATTCCCGTGGTCCCAGATTGCATTTGAATTTGCGGATAATGAATTCCCGGTTCGTAATCTAAAAATTGCCTTGCCAAGAAATGCAATTCGCGCCAATCTTGCCATAAATTAAAAGTGAAAAATGACACGACCATCGCGCGCATTCTAAAATTGATATAACCTGTTGCTACTAAGCATCGCATACAAGCATCGACAATTGGAACACCTGTTTTACCTTCTTGCCAAGCTTTAATATAAGTTTCGTTTTTTGGCTTTACTAAAACGTCATAAGCTCGGTTGGCGTTTTCAAATTCCATTTCGCATTCGTCTTCAAACTTTTGTATGAAATGACAATGCCAATGCAAACGTGAAACAAAATTGAGTATCGCTCGTTTGTTTTTAGACGCTTCGTAATGCTGATTCGTATACTGATAAATCATTCGCATACTGATATTTCCATACGTTAAATACGGCGACAATCGACTACAGCCTTTTCTGCTCAAAGCCGGTTTTGAGATGTGTTTGCTGTAATTAACATAGCGTTCTTTGACAAAACTGTCCAAATAACGCCACGCCAAATATTCACCACCTTGTTGAAAATTTTTGTTGGGAGTGGTGATTTCAGTTGATAAATCGGCTCCTTTTATTTTGTTGTAAAAATCGGAATCTAATTGTATTGATTTTAAATCGGATTCTTTTATAATTTTTGGGGCATCACGCATAACTTGTTCCCAGCGTTTGTCCCAATCTTGTCTTGATTTTAATTTGCGAATCACACCGTGCATTTGAAATTCTTTCCAAACTATATCATTTGAATCAAAAAATGCTTTCATATCCAAGTCGCGGTCGTAAGTCACTTTATTTCCAATTTCTTGATGAGAGAAAACGCTTTTTACCTCATACTCTTGAATTAATTCTGAGAATACGTTCTTAACTTCATTATGAAAAAAATAAATTCTTGCGTTAAATGGTTGAAGTTTTTTATTCAAATCCTGAATGGATTCGTATATGAATCGCCAATGTCGTACATCTGAATCATCATAATTCATTACAGATGGCTCGAAAATATAAAGTAGCACTAAAGGCAAATCAGATTGGTGAGCATAAAAAAGTGCTTCGTTATCAACCAAACGAAGGTCACGTTTAAACCATACCATATTGATTGCTTTTTTTGTCAAAATTAAATTAGTGTTGTAATTATTTTGTCAGGTTTGGCATAACTCAATCTTGAAATTTGCTTAGTTTTGTGATAACTATCCAGTCCAGAACAAGTTATTGATTCTGCTTTTTCAATATCTAAAAAACCATCTTTTTGCAAACAGTTTTCTGGAAAATAAACGTCTTTCACTTCACCAATTATTAAAACGGTATTATTGATGGAAAGCGTGACTTTTTCTTTAAATTCCAGTGCTAATTTTACGTTACTTTCTTTTACATAAGGCGCAAAAAAGTTATTTTTAAATTCAGGTGTTAATCCAGTTTCATCAAATTCTGAAGAATCTCTGTCATATCTTGCAGATGTTTGATGCGCTTGTTTGTAAATTTTTTCATTGATGTGATTAATAGTGTAAAAACCAGTTTCTAAAATATTTTCAAGAGTATGACGTGCTACAACTCCCGGACGAAACATCATTCCAAATAAAGGCGGATTACTCCCAATATGTAAAATAGAATCTACGATGGCTAAATTGGTTTGGTTGTTTTTGTTTATTGTACCAATTAATCCAACACTTTTAAAACCACCCAAACTATTTGCAAAATGAACACGTTCTTGTTTTTCCATGTTCATTATTTGATCAAAGGAAATTTGATTTAGTTTTACTCTTGTTTCACCCATTTTTTATCACTGTTTAATTTGAATGTTCCAATATGTTCTTTATTCCATTCATATGGAGGAATTAATGATAAAAAATGATTTCCTTCATTGCCAATATATAAATGATATATTTCTCCTATTACCGGTTCAAATGAAAATTTTGCATTGTATATAATTTCATTCCATTCGAATTCTTCCATTAAACTTTGATATTGCAGTTTTAATTCTTTGAATTTATTTTCGAATTCTTTGTTCACATTTCTAACGCCTCTGCCTTTCCAAGCGGCTACATCATCAACTTTAATAATTGGTGCACCAACACTTGTTGCATAGGGTAAAAAACTTGCATTGTATCCTTTTTCATCTGTATAAACTATATTATCAGGCTTTTTGTTTTCCATTTTTTTACTTTTATCTTTTAGATATTTTATTATTAGAAATGGCTCTTTGTAATTTGCATTTAAATCTGTCAATACCGTCAACACGTTTTGCGGCATGTTTGGTTTTACAATTTTCAACACGTTGACGCCAAAGTTTGTAACTTGAGAATTTTAATTCTTTTTTCATTAATGCTTTTACATCAGCTTCAGCTAAGCCAAATTGAAATTTTATGGCATCAAATGGGGTTCTGTCTTCCCAAGCCATTTCTATGATTCTATCGATGGCAATATCATCTAATTCTGTTTTTTGAGCAACTGGCATTATTTTGTTTAATTATAATTAAAAAAGAATAAACAAAATTAAGTAGAATAATTTGAATTTCAATACAGAAAAGGAATAAAAAAATCCGTTACTTAAATTAAAGCAACGGATTTCATATTTTATTTCATTATTGTCCGATAAAAAACAAATGAAATTTTGAGCCTATTTTTTTGCCACGGATTTCACAGATTTCACAGATTTTATGGGTGATAATCCGCTAAATCCGTGACATCCGTGGCAAAATTTTTCATTTGATTGCATCACATTAAAAAATAAGGCGAAATGTAATTTAAGCAGTTAAACAGTTCGTAATCATAGCTTTAAAATTATATTAAAATTTTTAATCGGACAACAATGATTTTATTTAGAAAAATTTAAAAAAGTAAAGCAACTTGTTCGTTTACAAATTCTAAAAAACGTTCATCTGCTTCTGTAAATGGATCGATAACGTGACTGTCAATATCAATTTGACCAATATTTATCCCGTTTACAAAAAGTGGTACTACAATTTCCGACTTTACAGTAAAACTACAAGCAATGTAATTGTCTTGAGCCGAAACATCAGGTACAACAAAGTTGGCATTGCTTTCTGCTACTTGTCCGCAAATACCTTTTCCAAACGGAATAACGGTATGATCGGTTTCAGCACCAACATAAGGTCCAAGATGTAATGTTTTGGTTTCATGATTTGCAAAATAAAAACCAACCCAATTGTAATATGAAATGGAATCTTGTAATAATTGACAAATACGAATTAGCTTTTCATCTCTATTTTCATTACTGTTAATGATGTTTTCTACTTCTGATTTTATATTTTCAAATTCCATTTTTAATTTTTTTGTAAAATTATACATAAATAAGAAAGTAAAAATTATATTTTTGTTAAAATTAAAATTTTGAAAAACATATTTCAGCAACATATAGTATTTTTTATTTTTCTGGCGAAATTTCTTTTGTGCTATTTTATAGTTACGATATCATACTCGTTTTATTTAAATCAATACCACACACATAAAAATGAGGTTGATAGAATAACGCATTTTGTAGCAGAACAAACAAAAAATACGCTTGTTTTTTTTGGTGCAGATTGTGAGATAATCAAACATGAATTTGAGCCTTCATATAAAGTTGTCTATAATTCCAAATACATTGCTAGGATAGTTGAAGGCTGTAATTCGGTAAGTGTAATTATTTTATTTGCTACTTTTATATTTGCCTTTTCAAATAGATTTATTGCTACTTTTTTATATATTTTTTTGGGTTCGATATTGATTTTCATATTGAATATTTTTAGAATTGCTATGCTAACTACAGGGCTTTATAAATATCCAGAATACGGCACTTTTTTACACGACATTCTTTTCCCATTGGTTATTTATGGAGTAGTTTTTGTGTTATGGATTGTTTGGGTGCTAAAATTTTCAGCGTATGCAAAAGAAAAAAAGTAAAATCTTAGATATTGCAATTATTGGCATTTTGGTAATTGCCTTATTGCTAATTAGAATGTTTGAAAAAGAGTTATTTTATGATCCTTTTCTAGATTTTTTTCATAGTGATACGAAAAATAAAATGATTCCTGAATTTAATACTTTTAAATTGTTTTTAGGACTTTTATATAGGTATTTTATGAACAGCATTTTCACAGTTTTGATAGTTTATTTTTTATTTAAAGATATTTCAATAGTAAAACTAACCTCTTTTTTATTGTCATTATTTTTTATTATTTTAATTGTAATTTTTTTCAGTTTATTACATTTTTCTAAATCGCCAGATTATTTATTTGTTTTCTATGTTAGAAGGTTTCTAATTCAACCTCTATTTTTAATTTTATTTGTTCCAGCTTTTTTTTATCAAAAAAGTGTTAATAAACAATAAGTTATTTAAAAATACCATAAATTTGCAGTAATGAATATTAAAAAACATATAGGTATTTTTTTAGCATTATTTATTTTATTAGTAAATAGTAGCGCTAGTTTGGTGTTGCATTATTGTAATGACGAAATTGCTTATGTGTCTTTGGTATATCAAAATAATAAATTAATTGATTCTGCATCTGAAGATTCTTGTTGCGCTTCAGATTCTATAGAATCGGAAGAAGAAGGTTGTTGTTCCAATGAGAAAATCAATACCGAAAACAAAATTGATTATTCTATTTTAAAAGATTTTCAATTTGATTTTTCTGCTGTACATTTTTTAAATGAAACACCTGAATTTTTTGCTGAAACAGCTTATTTTTATTCAAGCACCAAAAGTGTAGCTTACTATTGTAATTCTAACGCACCTCCTTTTTATAAACTCTATTCTCAACTTATTTTTTACGCATAATTTATATCGTTTTTAGTTTTTTAAATTATAAACCTTATAAATTAATTATGTATAAAATCTTTTTTTTGGTCTTAATGCCATTATTTTCTTTAGCACAAAGTAGCGTTCAAGGAAAAATTATCGATAAGGAAAATTCTCCTGTCTCAAATGTAAAAATAACAATTCCTGAATTAAATGACGTTTTGTTTTCTAATGAAAGCGGATTATTTAGTTTAATTCAAGGAAACCGAAATCTAGTATTAATTTTAGAAAAAGAAGGTTTTCAGACACTTGAAATACAACAAAGTGTCAAATCTGATTTTACTATTCAATTAGAAAAAACAAATTCTGAAAGCAATATTGCAATTGTAACTATTGTAAAGAAGCAAAATACGTTAGGTAGAAAACAAAAAGCGGTTACCAATACGCAACATTTATCGCAAGGCGAATTACAAAAAGCGGCGTGTTGTAATTTGTCTGAAAGTTTTGAGACGAATCCGTCTATTGATGTGAATTTTTCTGATGCCGTAACGGGTAATAAACAAATTAAAATGTTAGGATTAACCAGTCCTTATATTTTAATGAGTGAAGAAAATATTCCAGCCATTCGAGGTGCCTTGCAGTCAACAGGTTTAAATTTTATTCCTGGAACATGGGCAGAAAGTATTCAAATTACAAAAGGAGCAGGGAGTGTAGTAAATGGATATGAAAGCATTTCAGGTCAAATAAATTACGAGTTATTAAAACCTTGTAGCGAAGTTCCGTTTTATGCTAATACTTATGCCTCAAATGATGGCAGATATGAGCTTAATACTCATTTCGCAAATAAATATTCAGACAAAGTTAGTTCATTACTATTAGTTCATGGTAACACGAGAAATATTAAAAACGACATGAATCATGATGGTTTTTTAGACAATCCCTTAGGAAAACAAGTTAATATTTTAAATCGTTGGCAATACAATAATGCAGAAAAAGGAATCGTTTCGTTTTTAAATATAAAATATTTTTCAGATGAAAAAACAGGTGGTACAATAAACGACAATTCGCATGAAATGGTGATGAATCCCAATTTATGGACAAGCCATGTGAATACAGATAAAATAGAAATTTCCAACAAAATTGGATATGTTTATCCAGATATGCCATTTCAAAGTATTGATTTTCAACAAGCTTTTCAGTACAATAAAATGCATTCTGAATTTGGAGATAAAACACATCATATTCATCATAAAAATTATTTTTCAAACCTTATTTTTAATTCGATTATTAACAATACAAAGCATAAATTTATAACTGGGTTGAATTTTAATTATGATACATTTGAAGAACATTTAGAAGCCAATTTTATGGCGGAATATGACAGAATTGATACTTCAATTGGTTCGTTTTTTGAATATTCTTTCGATAATTTAAATAATTTCAGTTTCGTTTTAGGTGCCAGAGCCGACAATCACAACAGATTGGGCTTATTTTTTACCCCAAGAGCACATGTTAAATATAATCCGTTTGAAAAAACTACATTTCGTTTTTCTGCAGGTAGAGGAAAAAGAGCCTCAAATATTTTTGCTGAAAATATAAATGTTTTGGCCAGTTCTAGAGATATTATTATTAAAAATGAAAACGGTAAATTATATGGTTTAAATCCAGAAATTGCATGGAATTATGGAACAAGTTTTATTCAGAAATTCTATATTTTTGGAAAAGAAAATGAACTTGTTGTGGATTATTATAAAACAGATTTTAGTAATCAAATTGTGGTTGATTTGGAAAATGCAAGGCAAGTAACTTTCTCTAACTTAAATGGAAAAAGTTTTGCAGAATCCTTTCAAATTGAATGGAATATTAATTTAATGACGCATTTAAATCTAAGAACGGCATATAAATATTTACATGTTAAAACCGATTATGCAACTGGATTATTGGATAAACCATTACAGGCTAAAAATCGTTTCTTTGCTAACATAGCTTACGAAACACATATTTTAGAAAAAGGACAGCAATGGAAATTTGATGCCACTTTTAATTGGATTGGTCAGCAGCGATTGCCAAATACACAGGCAAATCCAGTTCAGTATCAATTATCAGAGTATACGCCAAGTTATCAGCTTGTAAATGCACAAATAACACGAACATTTTCTAGTACATTTGAAATGTATTTTGGAACAGAAAATTTAGGAAATTTTAAACAAAAAAATGCTATAATTGCTTCGGATAATCCTAATAGTCTGTATTTTGATAGTACCATGATTTATGGTCCAGTTTTTGGTACGATGTATTACGCAGGAATACGATTTAAAATAAAAGATAAAAAAGAACAAAATAATATAAATCATTAAAAACAAAAATTATGAAAAAAATAGTAGTAGTACTTTTAATTGCCTTTTTAGGAATGAATGCAAGCGCACAAGAACAACCAAATAAAAACAAAAAAGTAGAAGTTGAAGTCAATGGCGTGTGTGACATGTGTAAAAAACGAATCGAAAAAGCCGCTTATTCTGTAAAAGGTGTTAAAAGCGCTGTTTGGCATGCAGAAGATCAAGACATACATTTAATTATTGATGAAACAAAATGTACGGTTTTAGATGTAGAAAAAGCTATTGCAAAAGCAGGTCATGATACGAAAGATGTAAAAGCTACTGCAGAACAGTATGAAAAAATTCACGGGTGTTGTAAATATCGAACCGATGAAGTACATTAAAATCACTATTTTTTACTAGATAACTAGAATTAACATTTATTTTTAAAATAGAAGTCCTACATTTGTGGGACTTTTTTAAGCCTTGAAAAAAATTACATTAAAAATATTCGATTCAATAAAAGACGTTCCAGAAAATTGGAATGCAATTGCGGTTGCCAATCATTTTTTACAACTTCCTTATTTAGAAGTTTTAGAACGTTCAGCGCCAACAAATATGCAATGTTTTTATATTGGATTTTATGAGGATTCAGAATTAATAGGGGTTTCTTTAGCCCAATATTTAGATTTGAATAAATTAGAATCGTTTGGTGAAAGAGATAATCATTTTAAAAAAATTATACGAAATTTTATTTTTCGAAATTTTGCTTCACATACTCTGTTTATAGGAAATAACATGATTACCGGCCAAAATGCTTTTGCTTTTAATAAAGAAATTGGTTTTAAAGAAATTAGTTTTATTTTGAGTCAAAGTTCAAAAGAATTAGAAGCGTATTTCAAGCAAAAAGGGATTAAAATTCATTTGGTTTCTTTTAAAGATTTTTATCATAATTGTGCTGTCGAATTTAAAAAATATGCTTTCGAAAAAGTGTACGAATTCAAAACGCAACCAAATATGATTTTCGAAATCCCAACGAATTGGAAATCAAATGAAGAATATTACAATGCTTTTTCAAAAAAATATCGAGATCAATATAAAAGAGCTCATAAAAAATTCGAAGGAATTTCAATGAAAGAATTAGATGTGGAACTAGTTGTTTCTTATGAAAATAAAATTAATGAATTATATCATTATGTAGCGAAAAACGCACCTTTTAACACTTTTTTCTTGGCAAAAAACCATTTTTCAACATTTAAAAAACAATGTGGAGATGGCTTTAAAATTTTTGGTTATTTTTTGGAAGAAAAACTTATTGGCTTTCATTCTATTTTAGTAAACGACGATGTTTTAGAAACTTATTTTTTAGGATACGATGAACAAGTTCAAAAAGAAAAAATGTTGTATTTGAATATGTTATATAACATGACGGAGTTTGGAATTACCCATCAATTTAAAAAAATCATATTTGGTAGAACAGCTTTAGAAATTAAAAGTTCTATTGGAGCGAAACCTATTTTGATGTCGGGTTTCATTTATCATAGTAATACATTAATCAATAGATTTTTAGGGAAAATATTTAAAAATTTAGAACCCGAAACCGTTTGGCAGCAACGTCACCCATTTAAATAAACAAATCACGTATTTAGTATTTCTTTTTTATTGATAAAAACGAATTGTTTTCTTATTTTTGAAAATAAATTTAATTTATGAAAAAACTCTTTTTCTTTTTCTTGTTATTTACACAGTGCTTGATTTCTCAGACTTTGTTTGAGAAAGCTGAAAAGTTATACAATGAAAAAAAGTTTGAAGAAGCCAAAGGATTGTTTGAAAGTTATTTAAAATCAGCTCCCAATCATCAAAAAACAATTGAGTATTTAGGCGATATTGCAGGAAATGCAAAAAAATGGGATGTTGCAATTGCTTTTTATAAAAAATTAAAACTTCAAAATCCAAACAGTGCGAATTATTGGTATAAATATGGCGGCGCATTAGGAATGAAAGCCAAATCAGTAAATAAATTTAAAGCTGTTGGTATGATTAGCGATATAGAAACCGCTTTTTTAACAGCTGCTAATTTAGATAAAAAACACCTTGAATCACGTTGGGCTTTAGTAATGTTATATATTGAATTGCCTGGAATTGTTGGCGGTAGTGAAACCAAAGCAGTAAAGTACGCTGATGAGCTTATGGCCATTTCAAAGGTAGAAGGTTATTTAGCAAAAGGCTACATAGATGTATATTACAAAAGATATAAAGCTGCAGAAGTAAATTTAATAAAAGCACATCAAATAGGGAAATCAGCCATAACATATGCCAAATTATACGATTTATATATGTATAAGTTAAAAGACAAAGAAAAAGCTCAAAACATTAAAAAGTAATTAGGTAGAGGGTTTTGGGTAAATGGTAAACGTTACCTTTCAAACAATTCCTTTCACCATTAACCATACAAAATGCGTACACATTTCATAGCCATTGGCGGAGCAGCGATGCACAATTTAGCATTAGCGTTGCATAATAAAGGATATCAAATAACAGGTAGCGATGATGCTATTTTCGAACCTTCTAAATCTCGTTTAGAGAAAAAAGGATTATTGCCTTTGGAAATGGGTTGGTTTCCTGAGAAAATAACAACTGATATTGAAGCTGTTATTTTGGGAATGCACGCAAAAGAAGATAATCCAGAATTGTTAAAAGCACAAGAATTAGGTTTGAAAATTTATTCGTATCCAGAATTTTTATACGAACAATCTAAAAACAAAACAAGAGTTGTAATTGGTGGTTCGCACGGAAAAACAACTATTACGTCTATGATTTTACACGTAATGCATTATCATAACATTGAAGTGGATTATATGGTTGGCGCACAATTAGAAGGATTTGACACAATGGTGCATCTAACAGAAACTAACGATTTTATAGTTTTAGAAGGCGACGAATATTTATCTTCTCCTATGGATAGACGACCAAAATTTCATTTGTATCAACCAAATATTGCCTTGCTTTCAGGAATTGCTTGGGATCATATTAATGTGTTTCCTACGTTTGAAAATTATGTAGAACAGTTTAGTATTTTCACTTCGCAAATTACAAATGGCGGTATTTTAGTTTATAATGAAGAAGACGCAACCGTTAAACAAGTAGCCGAAGAAACTACAAATCCAATTCGTAAAATTGCCTATCAAACACCAAGTTATACTGTTGAAAACGGAACGACTTTATTAGATACTCCAGAAGGCCCAATGCCAATTGAAGTTTTTGGAGCGCACAATTTGAATAATTTAGCAGGAGCAAAATGGATTTGCCAATGTATGGGTGTAGATGAGGTTGATTTTTACGAAGCTATCGCAACTTTCAAAGGTGCAAGTAAGCGTTTAGAGAAAATTGCAGAAAGCAGTAATAAAGTGGCTTATAAAGATTTTGCACATTCACCAAGTAAAGTTTCAGCCACTACAAAAGCTGTAAAAGATCAATATCCTGATAGAAAACTAATTGCTTGTTTAGAATTACATACGTACAGTAGCTTAAATGCTGAATTTTTAAAAGAATACGAAGGTGCCTTAGATGCTGCAGATGTAGCCGTAGTTTTTTATTCGCCAGATGCTGTAAAAATTAAACAACTTGACGAAGTTTCTTATGAACAAATTGCACAATCATTCAATAGAAAAGATTTAATTATTTATACCAATCCAACAGAATTTAAAGATTATTTATTTGCACAAGATTTTAATGATTCCGCTTTACTTTTAATGAGTTCAGGAAATTATGGCGGATTGAACTTTGATGAATTGAAAAATTTGATGCACTAATTTGAGAAATTGAAGATTTGAAAATTGAGTAGACATTTTCAAATCTTCAAATTAATTAATCTTCAAATTATTTCCCATATTTAAAATGTCCAACAATCGTATAACTAAACAAGCAATCTTCTAACACTTGTCCACCACCCAAATTGTGTACAATTAAATTACGTTTACCATCTTTCGATTTTAAATGGGTAATAATTCCAATATGCGGCAATTTATCATTGATCATCCAAGTTACAATTTCGCCAGTTTTATAATCGTTTGCGTTTTGAGTAATTGATAACGTTTTTCCTTTTCTACCAAAAAATACTTCTAAATTTGGGACTCTTCTGTGGTCGATATTTTTATCTGTAGTTTTCATTCCCCATTTTTTTAAGTTAGGATATTTTGTGAAATTCGCCGCCATATCTTCGTGAACTTCTTTTTGTAAATCGATATTTAATTTTCTGTAAGCACGAATTATTACGTCTGTGCAAACGCCAGTTTTAGCGGGAACATCTCCATTTGGATATTTCAACTTCACATAATCGGGTGTATAAACAACATCTTTATCAATAATTTGAATCGCTGCATTTGATAACTTTTCTGCAAATGAATTCGGGTTTTCAATTGAAGAAATTTCTTGTTTTTCGGAAATTAAAATTGTTGAATCAGAAAGTATTTCTTGTTTTTTACAAGAACTAAAACTTAATAAAAAAGCTATAACGAAAATAAAGTTCATATGAATGAGTTTTTATTTGAAACGCTGTTTTTAAGTTTTTAGTATAAAAAAAGGCCAATTAAAAAATTGACCTTTTAAATTTTAGGTAAAAAATTACCCAGCTATAAATTCATCAAATGTTTTTAATTTATATTCTGGCGTAGTTTTTTTTGCTTTTTCTAAAATCTTAGAGAAATGAGTTTTTTCTAATTTTTTAAATTCTGCTTCCACTTTGTTATAGGTTTCTAATATTGATTCGATATTTGCCTTTTGAGAAGGAGAAGGTGCGTCATATTGACTTGCAACCGAAGCGTAAATTGCTCCTAATTTTTCTCTTAATTGCTTTTCTGCGGAACCTACATAATTATCACCAGTGGTAATTACCATAGTGTTTTTTAATTTGTTTAATTCTGCATTGGTTTTAATACTGGTTTTAGTGTAACTTTTGTCTTTAGAGGCTATTTCATCATTAAGTTTTATCATTTCGTCTATTTCATAAACCATATAAGCTAAACGTTGCACTTTATCGAAAAGCATTTTAGTTGCGACTCTTTGTTCTGCTCTTGAGTCAGCTGTAATTGGACTTTTCGGGTCATTTAATACTTCAAACTCGTGTGTAAATTTATCTTTACCTTTAGTTAAAACAGCTTTGTATTTCCCTGCAGGCACTAATGGCGTTGTGAAACCGCTGTAATCTAATGTTTTTCCAGTTGCTACTTTTGGTCCTTTTTCATTAAAATCCCAAGTAACAATGTTTATCCCTTTTTGATTACTTACTGGTAAACCCACAATTTTATTTCCATTCAAATCCTGAATTTCCATTTCCATTTTACCAAATGTATTTCTCTTTTTTAAATAATATAAAATTTGAGCAGAAGTGCTTGGATTTGGTCCAACAAATTCTAGTTCAGAAGCGGTACTTCCAAATGAAGAATTTTCTTCTTTTATAAATGGTTTGGTTTTAAAGAAATACACCTCAGAAGCAATAATTTCATTTGTTACTTGTCTTAAAATGCTAATGTCATCAAGAATAATTACACCTCTTCCGTGAGTCGCCATTACTAAATCATTAGTTTTTTTATGTAAATCTAAATGCATTACAGCAACTGCCGGCATATTGTTTTCAAATTTCGACCAGTTTTTACCACCATCCACCGTGATGTATAACCCTTTTTCTGTGCCTAAAAATAATAAGTTTTCATTAACATAATCTTCTTGAATGCATCGAGCAAAACCATCGATATCTTTTGTTACAATTGAAGTCCAAGTTGTACCAAAATCAATAGTTTTATAAACATATGTGTTCATATCATTATTAGTATGACCCTCAAAAACAGCATAGGCACTACCTTTTGAGAAATTACTAGCTTCGATATGATAACACCAAGTATTTTTTGGTAAACCAATAATATTTGCCGTTACATTTTTCCAAGTTTTCCCACTGTCTTGAGTAATTTGAATAGTACCATCGTCAGCGCCAGCCCAAATTATATCTTTGCTTAATGGCGATTCTGCAATAGTAAATAAAGTACAATGATTTTCTGCACCAGAATTATCCTTTGATAGTCCACCAGAATTTTCCTGGTTCATTTTTAATTTATCATTTGTCGTTAAATCAGGAGAAATAATTTTCCAACTTGCTCCCATATCATCGGAAACGTGAACAAATTGACTTCCCGCGTAAATTCTATCTGGATTATGTATGCCCGTCACAATTGGAGTGTTCCAATTGAAACGTAATTTTACTTGATTTTTTTCTTGCAAAGGCTGAATTGTTTTTAATTCTTTAGTTTCTAAATTATAACGCCAAATGTTTTCGGCACCTTGCATTTCACTATAAATAATTTTTTTGGTTGGGTGTTTTAAAACTCTAAACCCATCTCCGTAACCCACGCTGTTCCAATCTCTAGCTTCAATTCCGCCATCACTTTTGCTTGGGCCATACCAAGAGCCATTATCTTGTAGACCACCATAAATATTATATGGTTCTTCTGTGTCTAAAGTAATGTGATAATATTGAGAAATAGGAAGGTTTTTTACAATATCTAATGTGCTTCCATTGTTCCAACTTCTGTACATTCCTCCATCAGTTCCAACATAAATTCTGTTGGTGTCAATTGGGTCTACAAGTATGTCGTGAATATCAGAATGCATCGCACCTAAATTTTTAAATGTTTTTCCACCATCACGAGAAATAGAACCATTTAATCCACCTTTATATACAATATCCGGATTTTTTGGATCGATTGTAATTCTTGAAAAGTAAAATGGGCGAACTACTAAAGCAAAATCACTATTTAAATGTTTCCATGATTTCCCAGCATCTTCTGATTTATATAATCCTTTTTCGTTATCTTTTTCACATTCAATAACTGAATATAAGATATTTACATCTGATGGTGCAACTGCAATGGCAATTCTTCCTAATTTTCCAGCTGGAAAACCATTATGAATTTTGTTCCAAGTTTTTCCACCATCAGTAGTTTTAAATAGCGCAGAAGAATTCCCACCTGAATTAAAAGACCAAGCAGTTCTTCTAAATTCCCAAAAACTGGCATACATTACGTTTGGATTGTTTGGATCGATAACTAAATCTGAACAACCCGTTTTGTTGTCAATATAGTGTACTTTATTCCATGTTTTTCCACCATCTTTTGAATTATAGATACCTCTTTCCTCGCTATCTCCCCATAGAGCTCCTAAAACTCCAACCCATACATTGTTAGAATCTCTAGGATCTACAATAATTGATGAAATTCTGTCTGATTTTGGCAATCCCATATTGATCCAGTTCAAGCCGCCATCTGTTGATTTATAGATTCCATCTCCAACAGATACACTATTTCTCGTCCAAGTTTCACCCGTTCCAGCCCAAATTACATTGTCTGGATTATTAGGATCAAAAGTAATTGCACCAATAGATTGAATATGTTTGTCGAAAACAGGTACAAAAGTAGCACCTCCATCAGAGCTTTTCCATATTCCACCGCCTGCTGCACCTAAAAAAATAATTTGATTGTTCTTTGGATGCATAGCCAAATCAGAAACACGACCACTCATTAATGCAGGACCAATTTGGCGGGCTTCTAAATCTCCAAAAAGTTCTTTTCCTTTTAGTGTTATTTCTTGAGCATTTAAAGAAATTACACTAGATAATATTATTGTTAATAAAAATGACTTTTTCATATTACTCTACTTTCATTTCAAATGCTTTAGCATCTACAGTTGGATTTATTGAGATGCTTTTTACGGTCATTTCTTGCCCTCCTTGATTCATTGTGAAAGGGAAAAACATCCCATCAACTTCTTGGTAATCTCCCATTGTACTTGTTGACATTTGTCCTTTTGCTGGTCCTTCTTTTACTTCAGATTCAGTCATAATTGGCACATAATTTTCAGCATCAAAATAATAAAAAACTACATTTTCTTCTTTTTTTCCTGCAACAGTAATTGGCGTTTTTGTTAACTTTATTTTAAAACATTCTGTTCCTTCTTTTGTTTCCTTACCAAGAAATTCTACTTTGTAACCCTTATCTTTATAATTGTAAAAAGGATCAGGAAAATCGTTGATTTGACTTAACATATTTTCAGTTGTTTCAGAATCTAATTTTTCAGGTTTCATAGTCATAAAATTAGTACTCCATCCTGTTTTTCCATCAAATGCTAATTGTGTAATTTCTTTTCCTTGAAAATTAACTTTTACATACATTTTCCCGGTTTTATCATTGAAAATTTCTATAGGAATTTCCATTCCATTATAATTACTAACCAAATTCATTTTGAAACCATTAATTTTTGATAGTTTTTCTTTTCCACCAATGTTTTCAAAATATTTGTTAATAATTTCATCAGCACTTTGTGCTGAAACAGTTAAACTAGTAAATAAAATTACAGTTGACGCTAATAGATTTCTTAAATTTTTCATTTTCTTGTGATTTAAAGGTTTTATAAATAAGTAGCAATTTTTTTTATAAAGTTACAATATTTGGAAGAATAATTTTATTTTACTTATTTTGTATCAATAAACGCCAAAATAAATTTTTATGTACACGCCAATTCATCAGTGGGCTGAAGACGATCGTCCACGAGAAAAACTTCAACTTAAAGGTAAATCAACCTTATCCGATTCGGAATTATTAGCTATATTAATAGGTTCAGGCTCCAGAAATGAAAGCGCCGTACAATTGTGTCAGCGAATTTTAGCAGCATCAAACCATAATCTCAATCAACTAAGTAAACTTTCAGTTCATCAATTAATTCAATTTAAAGGTATCGGCGAAGCAAAAGCCATAAGTATTGTTGCCGCTTTAGAATTAGGCAGAAGAAGAAGGTTGGAAGAAGCAACCGAATTACCAAAAATCACATCAAGTAAAAATATATTTGAAATTATGCAACCCATAATTGGAGAGTTACCCCACGAAGAATTTTGGGTGTTGTATTTAAATAATTCTAATAAAGTAATCCATAAATCGCAAATTAGTAAAGGTGGCATCACAGGAACTGTGGTGGATAATAGAATGGTTTTCAAAACGGCTTTTGAATATCATGCCACCTCAATAATTTTATGCCACAATCATCCTTCTGGAAAATTACAAGCCAGTGACCCCGATTTACAATTGACTAAAAAGCTAAAAGTTGCAGGTCAAACTTTAGACGTTTTAGTATTAGACCACATTATTATTACTGAGTTTGGTTATTTGAGTTTTAAAGATTCGGGTATTTTTTAAAACATATAGGCACATAGTTTTAATTAGGTTACTTATTTAAAAGTTAACATAGAAAGATAAAATGGAAAAAGAATATATTGATAAATTGAGCTTTGATATTATTGGAGCAGCAATTGAAGTTCATAAGTTTTTAGGTAAAGGGTTATTAGAATCTGTTTATCATGAATGCATGAAAGAAGAACTAAAATACAGAAAATTAAATTTTGAAACTGAAAAAAGTATTCCAATAATTTATAGAGATAAAAAATTAAGTTCAAATTTTAGATGCGATTTATTGGTTGAAAATTCTATTGTTGTTGAATTAAAATCTGTAATTGGAATTCATCCGATTTTTGAATCACAAGTTTTGACCTATATGAATTTATTACATGTGCCAAAAGGAATATTAATAAATTTCAATTCTGACAATATTTTTAAAAATGGACAAAAAACTTTCGTTAATGAAATTTATAGAAGTTTAAAATAATTCATAACATTTAGGCACATAGTTTTCTAAAATACAATTTTCTATTTAATAATTTGTAAAGCAAATTCTATGTTTTCTTATTCAGAATTCAAATAAAAAAAATCTATGTGCCTATGTGTTTAAAATAGTTAATGTACTTTTGCAAAATAAATTTACAGTTAATACAATGAACGAATTATATCAATTTACTAATCAAGATTTAGCATTGGTTTCACAAATAAAACAGCATCAAAATATTTCGGCTATTTTTTATCATTTTTGGATTAATTTAGTCAATCCTGAAGAAAAATTTGTTTTTGTGGACACTATTGAAATTGTTTTTGATACAACTGATACCTATTTTTTCAAAATTAATGAAGAAGATAATGGTTACACAATTTCATCAAACTACAATTTTGAGGAAGAACAAAAAATGTTAGCCGAAAAATTTCAAGAAGTGCTTTCGTTAAAAAGAGTAGATGTGAGCGCAGCTACTATTTGGAAAGATAAAATTAAAACACCCCTATTATCTGTAAACACTTTAAATGATTACGAAAACAGAAACGAGAATTTTATTCATTTTGATTTTATAGACGGCTCATTGGCAATTTATTACAACGAAGAAAAAGGATTATTAGTTGAAGATTACGAGGCATAATCGCATTTTAATTGATTGAGATAAAATTTTGTTAATACGTTTTCAATCTTATTTCAATATTCTTATCTTGCCACATAATATATTACAAAATGATAAGTACCAAAAACATCACGTTTTCTTATAATAAAGATCAAAATTTCATTATGCCTGATTTGTTTTGCCAAGCAGGAAGTACTATTTTGGTTACTGGAAATTCGGGTAAAGGAAAAACTACCTATTTGCATATATTGGCAGGTATGTTGCAACCCAATTCTGGTGAAATTTTAATTGATAATACAGATTTCACAAATCTTAAAGGAAGTAAAGCAGACAAATTTAGAGGTAAAAATATTGGTGTGGTATTTCAAAAATCGCATTTTATTGCATCACTTTCTGTTTTAGAAAATTTAGAAATGGCAAGTTGGTTAGCTACTGGTAAAAAGCATACCAAACGCGCTAGAGAATTATTAAATAAATTAGATATTTTAGAACAAGCGCACAAACAACCAAGCCAATTGAGTGTCGGACAACAACAGCGTGTTTCTATAGCTCGTGCATTAATGAATGAGCCAAAAGTGTTGTTAGCGGATGAGCCCACATCAAGTTTAGATGATAAAAATGCAGACAATGTAATTGAGTTATTGGAATCATTATCTAAAGAATATAAAGCTGCTTTAATTATTGTTACACACGATAGTCGTATTAAAGCCAAATTCACCAATCAAATTACAATGGTATGATCGGAAAATTAGCATGGAAAAATATTTGGTTTAAACCATTAAATACCATTTTGAGCATTTTGTTATTAACGGCTTCTGTAGCTATAATAACAGTTTTAATATTAGTCGAAAAACAATTCGAGGAAAAATACCAAAGCAATTTAGATGGTGTCGATTTGGTACTTGGAGCTCAAGGAAGTCCACTACAACTTGTGCTTTCATCAGTATATCAGGTTGATGATCCAACAGGGAATATTAGTTACGATTCGGTAAAAGTGTGGATGCAACACCCGTATGTAAAAAAAGCAATTCCGTTAGCATATGGTGATAATTATGTAGGATTTAAAATTGTAGGAACTACTCCAGATTACTTAGAAAAATATCAAGCTAAAATAGCGGAAGGTAAAGTATTCGAGCATAATTTTGAAGTAGTTATTGGAGCTGATGTTGCTGAAAAATTAAATTTAAAATTAGGAGATACTTTTAAAGGAACACACGGAAGTGCTGCAGAAGGCGAAGTTCATGACCATGGAGAATATATTGTAGTAGGAATCGCATCTAAAACAGGAAAAGTTATTGATAATTTAATTCTGTCAAATATTCCAACGGTTTGGCAAATGCACCACGAAGAAGGTCACGAAGAAGTTGCCGAAAATCCTGCTCACGGAGAACCCGGACATGTACATGATGAAGAGGAGCATGTTCATTCAGCGGAATGCAACCATGATTCCCACGAATCGGATATGACTATTGATGAGCCAAATATGGAAATAACGTCTGTTTTAATTGAATTTAAAAACAAAATGGGCGTTTTTATGTGGCCAAATATTATCGCACAGAACACAAAAATGCAAGCTGCTTTGCCTACGTATCAAATGAACAGATTGTTTGATATGTTTGGTGTGGGACTAAATGCGTTGAAATATTTAGCATTCGGAATTATGTTAATTTCTGGAATATCAATTTTCATTGCTTTATTCAATACTTTAAAAGAAAGAAAAGCTGAATTTGCCCTTTTACGTGTAAATGGCGCAAAAAAACATCAACTGCTTTTGGTTGTTTTACTTGAAAGTATCTTACTTTGTATTGTAGGATATTTTTTTGGAACTGTTTTGGGTAGAGTCGGAATAGTCTTATTATCAAAAGCATCAGAGTCAGACTTTAAATTAGGATTTAATCCTATGGAAATTATTTGGGAAAAAGAAGGACTTTTATTTGGTTTAACTTTGTTAGTTGGATTAATAGCTGCCTTAATTCCTGCTATAAAAGCATACACTATTAATATATCTAAAACTTTAGCAAATGCGTAATTCAGTAAAAATAATAATGGCCTTATTAATAGGTGTTTTTTTATTTAGTTTTCAAAATCAAAACGAAGTAACCACTTATGCATCTTCAAAAAAAGTAGTTGTTTTAACAGATACATTAACTTGGAAATTGTTAGGCGAAATTAAATATTTGAAGAAAAAGCACGCCTCATATGGCGAAGTTGATTTCCCAGTTATTAATACAAAATTGAAAAAATTAGCTAAGAAAACCATTGTAATGAGTGGATTTATTGTACCAATTGATAACAAAAATTACGCTTTGAGTAAGAATGTTTTTGCTTCTTGTTTTTTCTGCGGAAAATCAGGGCCAGAAACCATTATGGGAATTAAATTTAAAGGTGCTACGCCAAAATTAAAAACCGATACGTATTTAACAATAAAAGGTACTTTCCGTCCAAATGAAGACGATGTAGAAGATTGGATTTATAATTGTGATAATGCTGAAATTGTAAAAGGAAAATAAATTTGGAAGCTATAAAACATATTTTTTTCGATTTAGATCATACGCTTTGGGATTTTGAAAAAAATTCGGCATTAGCTTTTGAAAAAATATTTCAAGAACTAAATTTCGATATCAATTCTCAGCAATTTATGGATATTTATAATCCAATTAATGTTGCGTATTGGAAATTGTATGAAAAAAACGAGATTGATCAAGAAACCCTTCGTGTGAGTCGCGTTAAAGACACTTTTGAAGCACTTAATTTTGAGATTTCATTAGATCAAATAAATACCATTTCACATTTGTTTATTGAGTATTTAACTTCAAATAATCATTTGATAGAAGGTACAATTGAAACGTTAGACTATTTAAAAGATAAATATGTTTTGCATATTATTACCAATGGATTTTCATTTGTGCAAGATGTAAAATTACAAAAAAGTAATTTAGATAAATATTTCGTTACCATCACCAATTCGGAAGCAGCGGGGCATAAAAAACCCCACGAAAATATTTTCAAACACGCGTTAACTTCTGCAAATGCTTCTAAAACAGAAAGCATAATGATTGGTGATAGTTTTGAAGCAGATGTTTTAGGAGCCCAAAATTTCGGAATAAAAGCAGTTTATTTTAATCCAAAAGCGGAAATGATTTGGCAAAATCAAATTATTCAAATACAAAGTTTAACCCAATTAAAAAATTTATTATGATGAAAAATTTTTCAATTTTAGTACTCGTTTTCTTATCATTCACTTCTTTTGCTCAACAAAATAAAGTGATTATTATTTCTAACAAATACGAATTTCAAAAAGAAAAAAACACTTATAATATTAATACTATGCTAAAAGCTATATTGATATCAAATAGTTATCAAGTGTTTTTTGATGATGAAGAATTGCCTGTAGAGATTGCACAAAATAAATGTAATGCTTTAACAGGTGTTTTAATTGACAATAGCAATTTGCTTGTAAGAAAAATCAAATTTCAAATTAGAGATTGTCAAAATAATTTGTTGTTTGAAACGGCGGAAGTAAAAACTAGAGAAAAAGACATTCAAAACGCTTATATTGAAATAATTAAGATGTTGAGCCCAGAATTAAAAAAATATGATACCACAATAATTCAAGAGAAGGAAGTTATTGCAACATCACAACTAGTTGATACACCAAAAGTATCAGAATTTAAAACCTATTTAAATTGTAGATTTGAACAATCATTGGGGGATCCAGTAACTGAAGTAAGGGATACTAATGACAATCTTCTTTTATTATTGCAAAAAACTAAAAATTCAAATGTTTTTATTGCAAGTAAAGAAAATATAACAGGTATTTTTACTAAAACTGGGAATAAAGGTGTGTTTGAGTATTATTTGAATTATGAATATATGGTTGAAGAGTATTTGTTTTAGAAAAAAGGCTAATTTTCCTTATACCCAACACCAAAAATCCAAATTCCAAAACCCAATACCTTTCACCTAAAACCCAACACCAATCAATACCCATATTTATTTTTCCATCTGTTTTTTAAAAACTGACGAATTTCTTTTTCCCTGGCGTTTTCGCCAGGTTCAAAGAAAGTTGTTTCGGAAATTTCTCTTGGTAAAAATTCTTGTTCAGCAAAATTATTAGCAAAATCGTGCGAATATTTGTATTCCTCGCCATAACCTAATTCCTTCATTAATTTTGTTGGCGCATTTCGTAAATGAATCGGAACGGGTAAATCGCCAGTTTGTTTTACTACTTGTTGGGCTTTTCCAATGGCCATATAACTGGCATTACTTTTTGCAGAAGTGGCCAAATAAATAGCACATTGACTCAAAATAATTCTGCTTTCTGGATAGCCAATTGTACTCACCGCCTGAAAGGCATTATTTGCCATTATAAATGCTGTTGGATTGGCGTTTCCAATATCTTCACTTGATAAAATTAGCATTCTACGGGCAATAAATTTTACATCTTCGCCACCTTCAATCATTCGAGCTAACCAATATACCGCACCGTTCGGGTCACTTCCACGAATTGACTTAATAAATGCTGAAACAATATCGTAATGTTGTTCACCTGTTTTGTCGTACAATACTGTGTTTTTTTGAACCAATTGCATTACTTTTTCATTTGTAATTTCTATGATTGCTGAGCTTGTCGAAGTATCGGTTGCATTAATTACCAATTCAAAAATATTCAATAACTTTCTACCATCTCCACCTGATAATCTTAGTAAGGCTTCTGTTTCAATTAAACTAATATTTTTAGTTTTTAGATGGTCGTCTATAGCAATTGCTCGGTGTAAAATATTTTCTAAATCTTCTTTTGTAAACGCATTTAAAACATATACCTGACATCGTGACAAAAGTGCAGGTATGACTTCAAAACTTGGGTTTTCTGTAGTGGCGCCAATTAAAGTTATCCAGCCTTTTTCTACTGCTGCTAAAAGCGAATCTTGTTGCGATTTACTAAAACGGTGAATCTCATCAATAAATAAAATTGGATTTTTTGCCGTAAATAAACCACCGCTTTGTTTGGCTTTTTCAATAACGTCTCTAATGTCTTTTACACCTGAATTAATAGCGCTCAATTCGTAAAACGGGCGTTTACTTTCCTGTGCCATAATTTGTGCCAAGGTTGTTTTTCCTGTTCCTGGAGGCCCCCATAAAATTAAACTCGGAATAATTCCTTTTTCAATTTGTTGGGTTAACGAGCCGTTTTCGCCAACCAAATGAGATTGGCTAATGTAATCGGATAAAGTTTTCGGACGTATTCGTTCTGCTAAAGGTATTGTCATAAAGCAAATTTAAACAATGCAATCTTCTCAAACAATTTTTTTTAATTTTAATATGATATGCCAAATTTTCATATCTTGTACTTTGGCTTCATTTTTGACTTTTATATTTTATAGTTTTTAGTATTTTTTTTAAGCATAATCCTTTTGACTTTATGACATTTAAACTTTTGACTGACTAATGATTAAATCGTCTATAGATAAAAATTTTTATTTTTCACTTTCCGTGCTGCTATTTCCGTTGCTCTTTGTAATGTTATTATGGATCACGTATTATTTGAATTTGCATTATTTTCCAGAACTGTATCAATATGGGATTTTGCCTAAGACGTTTAAAGGTTTGCGAGGTATTCCGTTACATATTTTTTTTCACGGAAATTTCAAACATTTACTTAATAATTCTATTCCGATTTTCTTTTTGGTGATGGCTTTGAAGTATTTTTACCGCCAACAGTTTTTTAAAGTATTATTTTTAGGTGTTTTATTTACAGGGTTAGGAACCTGGCTTTTGGGTAGAAATTCCTATCATATTGGTGCAAGTGGATTGGTGTATTGTTTAGTAAGTTTTATCTTTTTTAAAGGAATTTTAACCAAATATTACCGATTAGTCGCCTTGTCATTAACCATTGTATTATTATATGGAGGAATTATTTGGTATATGTTTCCCAATGCAGAAACGTTAAACGGAGGCGTATCTTGGGAAGGGCATTTTTCTGGTTTTGTAACAGGTTTGATTATGGGGATTTTTATAAAAACACCCCAATTTACGGCACCAATTTTTTATGATTGGGAACATCCTGATTTTGATCCTACAGACAAACCTTTCTTCAAACAATTTGACGAAAACGGCAATTTTATCAATCCTCCAAAACCTGAAATTATGGAAGAAACAGAAGTAGATTCGTACTTTACATCTTCAGTAAAAGTGATTTATGATTTTTTGAAAAATGAAAAATAATTAGATGATTCTCTAATTATAAAAGTCGCTGTCTCACTACTTCATATAAAAAAGCACCACAGGCAACGGAAACATTTAAAGATTCAATAGTTCCGTACATCGGTAATTTTGCTTTTTCATCCACCACTTTTAACACGGAAGGGTTTACACCACGTTCTTCGTTACCCATAATAATCGCTACGGGAACTTTAAAGTCTATGTCATAAATAGTGTTTTCAGTTTTTTCTGTAGCAGCTACGGTTTTGATATCGCAACTTTGTAAATGAAAAACGGCATCTTTAATATGATCTACTTTACAAATTGGGATATTAAATACGGCACCAGCACTGGTTTTCACAGTATCACCGTTTACTGGAGCCGAACCTTGTTTTTGAACAATAATGCCATTAACACCAACACATTCAGCCGTTCTAATAATCGCACCAAAATTTCTCGCATCAGATAATTGGTCTAAAATTAAAAACAGAGGTATTTTACCACTTTCTAAAGTTTGTTCAATTAAAGTATCTAAATCGTGAAAAGCAATTGGAGAAATAGTTGCCACAGCCCCTTGGTGATTTAATGAAGTAAAACGATTCAGTTTTTCTACAGGCACATAACTAAAGTTTACATTATTTGCCTTTATAGCTTTCATTAAATCTTTCATTAAGTCGCCCTGAGCTTCTTTCTGAATAAATACTTTGTCTATAACTGCGCCGGAATGTATGGCTTCAATAATGGCTCTTATTCCAAAAATCTGATTGTCGTTTTTCATAGGTGCAAATATAGGTAAGTTTATTCAAATTAGTTTTAAAAATACGTTTTAAAACTAATTTGAACTATAGAATTAGAGAGTTTTATGGTTTGGTTTCCTGTATTTCCATTGGCATACACTAAATTAAACAAACCGCCATTGCTTAGTAACCCAAAGCCAAAACCCAATCCGTAAAGTTGGTCTTTTGTGTTGTTGGCTTTATCTTGATAATATCCGAAATCAGTAATGCTGTAAAAATACAGATTTGGAGAAGCAATATATCGGTACTCAGCAAAAAGACCAGTAAATACATTTCCTTGTAAGCTGTTTTCGTTAAAACCTCTTATAGATTGAATGCCTCCAAATCGATACAATTCATTAGTAAAATAATCATTACTTTGAAGAAAATAGGTGTCTGTTTTAATATGAATAACGTTTTTTCTGTTAAGTTCGAGCAGTTTTTGTAGTTGAATTTGAGCAAAAAACTGATTCGTTTTTACAGCGCTTGTTGTTCGGTTACCCATTCCGAATTTTGTAAAAAAGGTAAACTTATCAGGAAATAATGAATCATCTAAGCTGACTTTTTTGTGTTCAAAAACAGAAGTAATAAATGTGGATTTTAAATCTTTAATAGTTGAAGAGGATATTTTTTGAATGGCTTCCGAAACATTATCTTTATAGCCAATAAAAACTTTTGTGTTGTAATGAATCATATAACCCAAATCAAAATCGAAACTACTATTTTGAAAAATAGTATCTTGCTTAAAGATTTTTAAATTCGATTTTAAAGCCATTGGACTTTTAAAAATATAAGCTAAATCTAAATTGACATTAAACGTACTTTGTTTGTTTCCGTCATTTTTCCAATACAAATTAAAGCGTTCACCAGAATTTAAGTTATTGTACAAGTTCAAATCTACATAACCATTAAATTGTAATTTTTGTGTATCTTCTTTATTTCCAAATCCTAAGAAACCATCAAAAGTATTGTTTTTTCTTTTTTCTAAATACAAATATACTTTTGTAGAATCTGTGGTGAGTAAAACTTCTGGATATTTTATCTGAGATACAAAAGGCAAAGCATTAAAATCAGAATGAATTTTTTTAATCACGTCTTTGTTAAAAGGTTTCGCATTGTATTTTCTTAAAAAAACCTTTTTAATGCCTTCTGGAAATTGGCTGTAACCTTGAAAAACCAATTGATTAATCTTTCTTATTTTGTTTAATTTAATTACTAAATCAGCTTGTAATAGGTTATTGGTTTTGGTAAAATTTTTTAATTGTATTTTCGATTGAGCAAAACCTTTCTTTTCTAAAACATTTAATTTTTCGTTAATGTAATTTTCTGTATTCGAAAGTAACATGATTTCAGAAGTGGTTATACTTAAAATTTCTTTTACTTCATTTGAAAGACTATCGGTTTTAATTTCAATATTTCGAGTTAAATTTCCTAATCTATATCTAAAGGTAAAACTACTGTCATTATTTTTTTTGGTTTGAAGTAATTCGTTTTCTAAATAGCCAATTTTTAATAAATTTTCATTGAATTTTTTTTGAGTTTCTAGAATATTCTTTATTTCGATATGTTTTTTAGTGTAGCCAATACTATCAATTATTTTATTTTCAAAGGAAGAACTTCCTTCAATTTTTAAATAAAATTGCTGACTATATATATATGGTGAAATAATAAAAAGAAAAAACAAATATTTCATAGCTCAAATATAACGTAATTTTTATTATATTTATTTTGTTGTTTAATTTTAAAAACAACACAAATTTATGACTTTGGACATTTTAACTTTAAGACATTCGACGAAATCTGGTTATCAAAAAGTTAGAAAATTAAAAATAAATAATATAGAGTTTGGATAATTAAAAATAATTTCTACCTTTGCGTCCCTTAAAATAAGGTAACAATAAACAAAGTTTAATTAAAATTTAATTATGCCAACAATTCAGCAGTTAGTTAGAACAGGAAGAACCAAAATAACTAAGAAGAGTAAATCGGCGGCTTTAGATTCATGTCCTCAAAGAAGAGGTGTATGTACTCGTGTTTACACAACGACTCCAAAAAAACCAAATTCAGCAATGAGAAAGGTAGCTAGGGTTCGTTTAACAAACGGAAACGAAGTAAATGCATACATTCCTGGAGAGGGACATAATTTACAAGAGCACTCGATAGTATTAGTTAGAGGTGGAAGGGTAAAAGATTTACCAGGAGTTAGATACCACATTGTGCGTGGTGCTTTAGACACAGCAGGTGTTAAAGACAGAACACAACGTAGATCTAAATACGGTACAAAACGCCCTAAAGAAGCAGCTAAAAAGTAATTATTTAACACTTTTAAAGAAAAGACATGAGAAAAAGACAGGCCAAAAAAAGACCTCTTTTGCCAGATCCAAAATTCAACGATCAGTTGGTAACACGTTTCGTAAACAACTTAATGTGGGATGGTAAAAAATCAGTTGCTTTTAAAGTATTTTATGATGCTTTAGATATAGTTGAGACAAAAAAACAAGATGCAGAGAAATCAGCATTAGAAATTTGGAAAGATGCATTAACAAACGTTATGCCTCACGTAGAAGTACGTTCACGTAGAGTGGGTGGAGCTACATTTCAAATTCCTATGCAAATTCGCCCAGATAGAAAAGTATCTATGGCAATTAAATGGTTAATTCTTTACACTAGAAGAAGAAATGAAAAATCTATGGCTGGTAAATTAGCTGCAGAAATATTAGCAGCGGCCAAAGAAGAAGGTGCGGCAGTTAAGAAAAGAATGGATACTCACAAAATGGCAGATGCTAATAAAGCATTCTCTCACTTTAGATTTTAATTCGTACAGAAATGGCTAGAGATTTAAAATTCACGAGAAATATTGGTATTGCTGCGCACATTGATGCGGGTAAAACTACAACTACAGAACGTATTTTGTTCTATACTGGAAAATCACACAAAATTGGTGAAGTACATGATGGTGCTGCAACAATGGACTGGATGGCTCAGGAACAAGAAAGAGGTATTACAATTACTTCTGCTGCAACTACTTGTACATGGAATTTTCCAACTGAACAAGGGAAGTTGTTGCCAGAAAGTTTGCCATATCACTTTAATATTATTGATACTCCAGGACACGTTGATTTTACTGTTGAAGTAAATAGATCTTTACGTGTATTGGATGGTTTAGTGTTCTTATTTAGTGCAGTTGATGGTGTAGAACCACAATCTGAAACTAACTGGAGATTAGCAGATCAATATAGAGTGCCTCGTATGGGATTCGTAAACAAAATGGACAGACAAGGTTCTAACTTTTTAGCTGTTTGTCAGCAAGTTAGAGACATGTTAAAGTCTAACGCAGTTGCAATTACTTTGCCTATTGGTGAAGAATTAGATTTTAAAGGGGTAGTAGACTTAGTTAAGAATCAAGCTATTGTATGGCATGATGAAACGCAAGGCGCTACTTTCGATATCATCGAAATTCCTGCTGATATGGTAGATGAAGTAAAACAATACAGAGATATTCTTATTGAAGCAGTTGCTGATTACGATGAAAACTTGCTTGATAAATACATGGAAGATCCAGATTCAATTACAGAAGAAGAAATCAACTCTGCGTTGAGAGCTGCTACTATGGATATGGCAATTATTCCTATGATTGCAGGTTCATCATTCAAAAATAAAGGGGTTCAATTCATGTTAGATGCAGTATGTAAATACTTACCGTCTCCAATGGATAAAGAAGGTATTACAGGAATTCACCCAAATGATGCTGAATTATTAGAAGAAGATCAAACTAAAATATTACGTAAGCCTGATGTTAAAGAGCCATTCGCAGCTTTAGCATTTAAAATTGCTACTGACCCATTCGTAGGTCGTTTGGCTTTCTTCCGTGCTTACTCAGGTCGTTTAGATGCTGGTTCTTATGTGTTAAATACACGTTCTGGAAGTAAAGAGAGAATTTCTCGTATCTATCAAATGCACGCAAACAAACAAAATCCAATCGAATATATTGAGGCTGGAGATATTGGTGCGGCAGTTGGTTTTAAAGATATCAAAACTGGAGATACATTGTGTGATGAAAAACACCCAATCATTCTTGAGTCTATGAAATTCCCTGCACCAGTAATTGGTATCGCTATTGAACCAAAAACAAAAGCAGACGTTGATAAAATGGGTATGGCTTTAGCTAAATTAGCTGAAGAAGATCCAACATTTACAGTTAGAACTGATGAAGCTTCAGGACAAACTATTATTTCAGGGATGGGTGAGTTACACTTAGATATCCTTGTAGATAGAATGAAACGTGAATTCAAAGTTGAAGTAAACCAAGGTGAGCCTCAAGTTGAATACAAAGAAGCATTTACAAAATCAGCTACTCATAGAGAAACATACAAAAAACAATCTGGAGGTCGTGGTAAATTCGGTGATATCGTATTTAGATTAGAGCCTGCTGATGAAGTGGACGGTAAAATTCCTGTAGGATTACAATTTGTGAATGAGGTAAAAGGAGGAAACGTTCCTAAAGAATATATCCCTTCTGTTGAAAAAGGTTTCCGTGAAGCTATGAAAACTGGTCCTTTAGCAGGATACCAAGTAGATAGTTTAAAAGTAACTTTGTTAGACGGATCTTTTCACCCAGTCGATTCAGATGCTCTTTCTTTCGAATTAGCAGCTAGAATGGGTTATAGAGAAGTAGCAAAAGCTGCTGGAGCTATCGTATTAGAACCTATCATGAAAATGGAAGTTATTACACCAGAAGAAAACATGGGAGATATCGTAGGAGATATTAACCGTCGTAGAGGTCAGGTGAATGACATGGGTGACAGAAACGGTGCTAAAACTATCAAAGCAGATGTGCCATTATCAGAGATGTTCGGTTATGTAACTACATTAAGAACATTGTCTTCAGGTAGAGCAACTTCAACTATGGAGTTCTCACACTACGCTGAAACACCTGCTAATATATCAGAAGCGGTAATTAAAAAAGCAAAAGGTAACGCTTAATTCTTAAGAAAATGAGTCAAAAAATCAGAATAAAATTGAAATCTTACGATCACATGTTGGTAGACAAGTCTGCTGAAAAGATTGTAAAAACTGTAAAAAGCACAGGTGCTGTAGTAACGGGTCCAATTCCATTACCAACACACAAAAGAATTTTTACAGTATTACGTTCTCCACACGTAAACAAAAAATCTAGAGAGCAGTTTGAATTGATGTCATACAAAAGACTTCTAGATATTTATAGTTCTTCTTCAAAAACGATTGATGCGTTAATGAAATTGGAATTACCAAGTGGTGTTGAAGTAGAAATTAAAGTATAACTTTATTTCAATATATTTAAAAAACCGAGTTGAAATACTACTCGGTTTTTTTATATTTCAAAGGGAAAAATATTAGATTTTTGTTGTTTTTAAAAATAAGTTAACATTTATTTTTGAGAATAATAAAATATTTATATATTTGCACCCTTGAAAAAATTCAGCAATCGTGCTGAAAAATCAATGTTTAATTAAATAATATGTATTTATGTCTGGGTTAATCGGAAGAAAAATCGGTATGACTAGCATCTTTGACGAGAATGGAAAGAACATTCCATGTACCGTTATTGAAGCTGGACCATGCGTTGTGACCCAAGTCAGAACCAATGCAGTTGATGGGTATGAAGCCCTTCAATTAGGTTTCGATGACAAAACTGAAAAGCATACAGTAAAAGCTGAAGAAGGTCACTTCAAGAAAGCGGGAACTGCTGCTAAGAAGAAAGTTGTTGAATTTCACGGTTTTGAGGAGGAGTTTAAGTTAGGAGATACAATTGATGTAAACTTATTCACTGAAGGTGAATTTGTGGATGTTGTTGGAACTTCAAAAGGTAAAGGATTTCAAGGTGTTGTAAAACGTCATGGTTTCGGTGGGGTAGGTCAAGCCACTCACGGTCAACATAACCGTTTACGTGCGCCAGGATCTGTTGGAGCATCATCTTATCCTTCTAGAGTATTCAAAGGAATGAGAATGGCCGGAAGAATGGGTGGAGATAATGTAACAGTTCAAAACTTAAAAGTTTTGAAAGTTGTTGCTGACAAAAATCTTTTAGTAATTAAAGGGTGTGTACCAGGGTGCAAAAACTCTTATGTAATCATTCAGAAGTAATGGAAGTAAAAGTTTTAGATATCAACGGAAAAGAAACAGGTCGTAAAGTAAATCTTGACGATACCGTTTTCGCTATAGAACCTAACAAACATGCTGTATATTTAGATGTAAAGCAATACTTGGCTAACCAAAGACAAGGAACGCACAAAGCTAAAGAAAGAGCAGAAGTTGCAGGTAGTACACGTAAAATTAAAAAACAAAAAGGTACAGGTACTGCTCGTGCAGGATCAAAAAAATCTCCTTTATTTAAAGGTGGGGGTACTGTTTTTGGACCAAGACCAAGAAGTTATTCATTCAAATTGAATAAAAACTTAAAAAGATTAGCTCGTAAATCAGCATTTTCTTTAAAGGCTTTGGAATCAAATATTCTTGTTGTTGAAGATTTTACTTTCGACACGCCAAACACTAAAAAATTCATTAATGTATTGAGTTCTTTAGGGTTAGAAAACAAAAAATCTCTATTTATATTAGGTGATACAAATAAAAATGTATATTTGTCGTCGCGTAATTTAAAAACAACTTCTGTTGTAACTAGCTCAGAATTAAGTACTTATGCTATTTTAAATGCAAAAAGTTTAGTTCTTTTAGAAGGTTCAATTGAAGCGATAGAAGCTAATTTAAGTAAATAATTCAGATCATGAGTGTTATTATCAAGCCAATTGTAACTGAAAAGTTAACTAAAGATGGTGAAGTTTTTAACCGTTTTGGTTTTATAGTTGAAAAAACAGCTAATAAAGTACAAATCAAAAAAGCTGTTGAAACAGCATTTGGTATTACTGTAGTAGCCGTAAGAACAATGAACTATAGAGCTGATAGAAGTGTAAAATACACTAAAAGCGGATTAATCAGTGGAAAAACAAATGCTTACAAAAAAGCAGTTGTTCAAGTTAAAGAAGGAGAATCGATAGATTTTTATACTAATATCTAATATACAACAATGTCAGTTAGAAAATTAAAACCTATTACCCCAGGTCAGCGTTTTAGAGTTGTGAATAGCTTTGACACTATTACAACTGATAAGCCGGAGCGTTCATTGATCGCACCGAAAAAAAACTCTGGAGGTAGAAATAGTCAAGGA
>Ga0208595_1000031_pt1 | contig 46602 bp, 41 predicted proteins | sample LakMenEpi28Jun11_FD_150742 | JGI IMG/M metagenome (GOLD analysis project Ga0208595, IMG submission 150742) | Freshwater microbial communities from Lake Mendota, WI - 28JUN2011 deep hole epilimnion (SPAdes) | ecosystem: Environmental > Aquatic > Freshwater > Lake > Epilimnion/Euphotic zone ...
TCGAGCCGGATCACCCGTGCAGCTTTCTTCACTTCCTAAAATGGCAAAACGAACCCCAATTTTTGTTAATATTTCAGCAAATTGAGTGGTAATTCTTTTGGCTCTATCATCAAAACTTCCAGCACATCCTACCCAAAATAATACATCCGGATTTTCTCCTTGTGCCAAATAGTCTGCCATCGTTTTTACTTGTATCATATAGCTATTTTAAATTTTTCTATAAATTATTTATTTGCCCAATTTCCTCGTTCGGTTGGTGAAAATTTCCAAGGAGCTCCATTTGTTTCGATATTTCCAAACATCATATTCCACTCTTGAGGGGAATTGCTTTCTTCCATAATTAAATTTCTTCGAAGTTGAACAATGATATCTAAAGGAGAAATATTAACAGGGCACTCTTCTACACATGCATTACAAGTAGTACAAGCTCTTAATTCTTCAACCGAAATATAGTCATGAATCAAGGATTTGTTATCCGGAACAAAGCTTCCGTTTTCTTGAATATTACTTCCAACTTCTTCCAATCGATCTCTGGTATCCATCATTATTTTTCTAGGGGATAACAATTTGCCCGTTTGATTGGCAGGACAACTGCTGGTACATCGTCCACATTCTGTACAACTGTAAGCGTCCAAAAGATTTTTCCAAGTTAAATCTTGTACATCTTTAGCACCAAATTTCATTTCAGATCCGTCTGAATTGCTTGCAAACGATGGATCCATCATGCTTTGAATCTCATTGAAAATTTGAGGCATATAGTTAATCTTTCCTTTTGCATCATCATTGCTAAAAAAGGCATTAGGAAAAGCTAAAATGATATGTAAATGTTTGGAATACGGCAAATAAGCAATAAATCCAAAAATTCCAATGACATGTCCCCACCAGCCAATGCGTTCAAAGATTTCGATGGTATGAAAACTGATTCCATTCCAAAACGGAACCAAAAGGGAGCTTAACAAAAAATGATATCGACTATTGGCTGGGTCTTGAAGTGCTAAATCGGCGCTATTCATAATAAAGATGCAACTAATTAAATAGATTTCGGCAATAAGAATGATGTTCGCATCTTTAGCTGGCCAACCCGCCAATTCTTTCATGTTTAATCGAGGTAACTTTAAAAGGTTTCTTCGACTTAAAAAAACTAAAGTAGCAATAAAGGCACTTAGAGATAAAATCTCAATAAAATTAATTAATCCAATGTAAATTGATGCGGCAAAGCTTCCTTCAACCAAATGAAAAATGAAACGATGCGAATTAAAAATGCCATCAATTAATATCTCAATCAGTTCGATTTGAGTAAAAATAAATGCTAAATAAATAAACAAATGAAAAATCGCAGGAATCGGTCTTGAAAACATTTTTTTCTGCCCCAAAGCAATTAAAACAGTATTTTTAATTCGGTCTTTCAATTGATTTGAAGGCGACCAAGGCATTCCTAGTTGAATATTTTGATATATTTGACGGTATCTTTTAAAACTAAAAATTCCTAAAATTATTAATAAGGATATAAAAATAATCGAACTAATCATTGGCTTAAATTTTAAACAACGCAAATATAAGGAATTTTAAGAAAAATATTTATATTTAAAGCAATTTTAACGCCATAGTCCTTATTTTTTTAATAAATTTGCAGATTTATAACGCATATTTAAATTGCTAAAAAATGCTATATTTAAGAGCTTATGCCACCGTTTGGGATTTTGTAAATGATATATTCGGTACAAATATAATTTCAATGCCACCAAATACCTATGGATTGCTAATGGCAATTGCGTTTATGGTCGGAATTTATTTTGCGAGGCAAGAGCTAAAAAGACGAACTGATTTAGGCATTTTTGAGAAAAATACAAAAGAAATCACTATTGGTAAAGCACCACAAATTTCGGATTTAATTGTACCTTTTTTATTTGGATTTTTTGTGTTGCTCAAGTTGTTTGGATATATCCAAGAGCCCGAAGTTTTCCGAATGGACCCACAATCTTATATTTTGTCTTTACAAGGCAATAAAATTATGGCTTTATTAGGAGGATTAGCAATGGCCATTTATGAATATTTTAAAATAAAAAAAGTACAAAAAACACCACCGGCAATTCAAAAGATTCCATATAACGCAGAAGATCGAATTTTTGATATTTTAATTTTAGCTGTCGTTGGCGGTATATTAGGTTCTAAACTTATGGACGCCATCGATAATCCGGCTTCGATGCAAGAATTATTAACCAACCCGATTCAATCTTTGACTTCAGGATTAAGCGTTTTGGGTGGGTTATGGCTTGCTGCTTTATTGATAATTATTTATGGTAAGAAAAATAAAATAAATTTATGGGCATTAACGGACAGTTTAGCGCCTTCTTTTTTTATTGCTTATGCAGTTGGAAGACTTGGCTGTCAATTTTCGGGAGATGGATGCTGGGGAATTCCGAGCGCAGGTTTTTCAAAACCATCTTTTGTCCCAGATTTTTTATGGGGAAATACCTATGCACATAATGTAAATAACGAAGGAATACCAATGATGGATTGTAGTGGGATGTTTTGTAGTGTGCTCCCTGAACCTCATTTTCCAACACCGTTGTATGAGTTTATTATGGTTACTATCTTATTTCTAATAATTTGGAAAATTAGAAAAAGCTGGACAAAATATTTAGGCGCAATTACCGGTTTATTTATGATTTTTAATGGATTAGAACGTTTTTTAATAGAGTTTATAAGAGAAAATACGAAATACACGTATTTTGGGGTTAGTTTGTCTCAAGCGCAGTATATCTCGTTTTTTATGATGCTAATTGGAGCAGGAATCGTAATTTGGAAGTTAAATAAAACAAAAATTAAATGATAAAAATTGCAGTAATCGGAACGGGCTATGTCGGTTTGGTTTCGGGAGTTTGTTTTGCGGAGACGGGTGTTAACGTTATTTGTGTTGATATTGATCAAAAGAAGGTGGATGCTTTAAAATCAGGTCAAGTTCCTATTTTTGAGCCTACATTAGAAATGTATTTGCATCGAAATCAAAAAGAAGGACGTATTGATTTTACAACGGATTTAGAAAAAGCAGTGGATGATGCTCAAATTATTTTCTTAGCTTTGCCTACGCCAGAAAGCGAAGACGGCTCTGCGGATTTAAGCTATGTTTTAAATATGGCTCAAAAGCTAAGTCAATGTCTTAAAAGTTATAAAATCGTAGTTAATAAAAGCACGGTTCCTGTAGGCACTGCGGCTATGGTTCAAAAGATTTTTGACGAGCAAGCTAAAGTAAAAATTGATGTGGTATCCAATCCTGAATTTCTTAGGGAAGGTTATGCTGTTGAAGATTTTTTAAAACCCGACCGAATTGTAATTGGTAGTTCAAGCCAAACAGCAATTGAATGGATGCAGAAATTATACGCCCCTTTTGTTCGTCAAGGAAATCCAATTTATATTATGGATGAAAAGTCTGCCGAGTTAACTAAATATGCAGCCAATTCATTTTTAGCGTTAAAAATTTCATTTATGAATGAAATGGCAAATTTAGCTGAAAAAGTGGGTGCGGATATTAATAGTATCCGAAAAGGAATTGGAAGCGACAACCGTATTGGAAATCGATTTTTGTTTCCAGGTATTGGATATGGAGGAAGCTGTTTTCCAAAAGATGTAAAAGCGCTTCAAAGTATTTCAAATCAAAATAAATATCAATTCAAAATCTTAAACGCAGTAATTGATGTGAATCAAAATCAGAGGGAATTGTTTTTTGAAAAAATGAAACAAAAAATAAATTTAAAAGATAAAAAAATTGCGATTTGGGGCTTAAGTTTTAAACCAAACACCGATGACATTCGTGAAGCTCCCGCTTTATATTTGATTGATGAATTGTTAAACGAAGGGGCTAAAGTTTTTGTTTATGATCCAGAAGGGATGGAAAATGTAAAACGAAAAGTTGGCGATCGAATTAATTATGGGCAAAACATGTATGAAATTCTTCAAGATGCCGATGCACTAGTTATCGTTACAGAATGGAATGCGTTTAGACAGCCCGATTTTCAAAAAATAAAACATAGTTTGAAAACACCATTAATATTTGATGGTAGAAATTTATTTGAATTAAATGAAATGGAAAAAGAAGGATTTGAATACATAAGCATAGGAAGAAAGGAGGTTTCTCGTGGCTAAACGTGTTTTAATTACCGGAGCAGCCGGTTTTTTAGGGTCTCATTTATGTGATTATTTTATCCAAAAAGATTATGAAGTTATCGCAATGGATAATTTAATTACGGGTCAAATGAAAAACATTGAGCATTTGATGCCGCTTCCAAATTTTGAATTTTACCATCACGATGTCAGTAAGTATGTTCATATTTCGGGTGAGTTAGATTATATTTTACATTTTGCATCACCAGCGAGTCCTATTGACTATTTAAAAATACCTATTCAAACGTTGAAAGTTGGAAGTTTAGGGACACATAATTTATTAGGATTGGCAAAAGCCAAAAATGCGAGAATACTGGTTGCATCTACTTCCGAAGTATATGGAGACCCATTAGTGCATCCGCAAACGGAAGATTATTGGGGTAATGTAAACCCTATAGGTCCAAGAGGCGTTTATGACGAAGCCAAGCGATTTCAAGAAGCGATAACGATGGCATATCATCGATTTCATCAAGTAGAAACGCGAATTGTTCGAATTTTTAATACCTACGGACCAAGAATGCGTTTGAATGATGGAAGAGTTTTGCCCGCATTTATTGGGCAATCTTTACGAGGTGAACCAATGACCATTTTTGGTGATGGCTCTCAAACTCGAAGTTTTTGTTATGTTTCGGACTTAGTAGAAGGAATATATAGACTACTTATGAGTGATTATCCGTATCCTGTAAATATTGGAAATCCAGATGAGATTACAATTTCTCAGTTTGCAAATGAAATTAAAGCACTATTTGATGGGAAGCCAGAAATTGTATATAAACCCTTGCCACAAGATGACCCAATGCAAAGACAACCCAACATTTCAAAAGCAAAAGAACTTTTAAATTGGGAGCCAAAAGTGGAAAGAAAAGAAGGCTTAAAAATAACGTTAGAATATTTTAAATCTTTAAGCAAAGAAGATTTGTATGAATTGGATCATAAAGATTTTGGATCATTTAATAAATTTTAAATTTTAAAAAGATGGAGTTTTGTTATACGTTACAAGAGCGAAAAAAAGAAGCAGTAGTTAAAATTGTTCAATCTGGCGACCTTTATGAAGTTCGATTAGATAAAGCTAATTTTCAAATAAACGATATTCATAAAATATTTTCGGCATCGACAAATTTGATGGCAACCTTTCGTCCAGTAAAAGGCATAGCGGATTCCGATCGTTTTGAAGCTTTAAAAACGGCTATAAATGCAGGAGCGCGTTTTGTAGATTTAGAGCATGATTTAAATAAAAAATATTTTAATGAATTGATGTTAATAGCCAGAACAAATGGATGTTCGGTTATTGTTTCTTATCATGATTATGAAAAAACCGATGGCATCCATGAACTGAGAGTAATTGCTCAAAAATGTAAGGATTTAGGAGCCGATTTAGTAAAAATTGCTACAAATATTAATCATATTGAGGATATAAAAAATTTATTAGCTTTATATGCTTATATTCATGACATTCTTGTTATCGGAATGGGTGATAAGGGAAGTCTTACTCGATTAATGAGTATGTATTATCAAGCGCCGTTGGTATATACTTTTTTTAATCCAAAAAATAAAGTAGCCGATGGACAACTATCGGATAAAGAACTTGTAAAACTTCATAAGTTTTTAACTTCTAAGGTTTAATAATAATTTATAAACGATAAACCATAATGTTTTTTAATTTAAATAAATCTTGTAAAGACACTAAAGCAAGAGCAGGAACCATACAAACAGAAAATGGAATTATAGAAACTCCAATTTTTATGCCAGTGGGCACTGCAGCTACAGTTAAAGGAGTCCACTTTCATGAACTTAGTGAAGATATTGGAGCGCAAATAATTTTAGGAAATACTTATCATTTATATCTAAGGCCAGGTACGGAAGTTATTGAAAAGGCGGGTGGCTTGCTAAAATTTGGAGGCTGGAATAAACCTATGCTTACTGACAGTGGCGGTTTTCAAGTTTATTCGCTTGCCCATCGGCGAAAAATTACAGAAGAAGGCGTTCGTTTTCAAAGTCATTTGGACGGTTCGTATCATTTCTTTACACCTGAAAATGTCATGGATATTCAACGGAAAATAGGCGCAGATATCATTATGGCTTTTGATGAATGTACGCCCTATCCTTGTGATTATTCGTATGCAAAAAAGTCACTGGCGATGACCCATCGATGGCTCGATCGTTGTTTTACTCAATTTAATAATACGGCTCCAAAATATGGCTATCCGCAATATTTGTTCCCAATTATTCAAGGTAGTGTATACAAAGACTTGAGAATAGAAAGTGCGCATTATATTTCTGAAAAAAATGCAGCCGGTAATGCAATTGGAGGATTGGCAGTTGGTGAACCTGCCGAAGAAATGTATGAAATGTTGGAAGTGGTCAATGGTATTTTACCTCTAGAAAAACCGCGATATTTAATGGGAGTTGGCACACCTGAAAATATTTTAGAAGCCATATCAAGAGGCGTAGATATGTTTGATTGCGTTATGCCGACTCGAAATGCCAGACATGGATTTCTTTTTACGAATCAGGGAGTTATCAATATTAAAAATAAAAAGTGGGAATTTGACTTTTCTCCAATCGATAATTTATCAAATAATACATTGTTGCACAATACAACAAAGTCTTATTTAAGACATTTGATTCGCTCCAACGAACTATTGGGAATGCAAATTGCCAGTATTAATAATTTAAGTTTTTATTTACAATTAGTAAAAGAAGCTCGACAACAAATCTTAAATGATAATTTTGAAAATTGGAAAAAGGATAAACTAAAACAGATTACGGAAAGGTTGTAAGTTTTATAAATTTCCAATTACTTGAACGGCATAGTAATATGAAACACCGTTTTTATCTATTTTTACACAAGATAATCCTATTCTTGTCGCTTCTTTGATCATCATATTTTTATAATGTGGCTTTGATTTTTTCCATTGATTAAAAAATAAATGACCCAATGGCTGTTTTAAATCGTTGACATTTCCGGAGAAATAAGCAATGTTTTCTGCAATAACCGTATAATTAAAATTTAAATATTCAGCACGTTTTTTTAAGGTAGCAAGAGATGGGTTGTGTGGATTTTGATGTGCAAAAAAAGACTTTGTTGCCATTTCATAAGCATGTAAATAGGCCATCTTATCTAAAATGCTATCGGATTGAAGGGGGTTATAATTTTTGGATTTACGTAGTTGATTGTTCAAATTAATTACTTCATTAATATCAAAAGTTTCTTGACCAAATAAGTTAAATGTTAGAAACATTAAAATAACAATGGTTGATAATCTTATGTTTTTCATATGTTTTTTAAATATTTAGAATATGTTTTCTATATATTCGTTTAATTAATGGCAAAAAAAAACATCAAGCATTGCTTGATGTTTTTGATATAATTGAAATTTAAATTATTCTCCACGAACTCTTTTACTTCTACTTCTTACAACTTTTGGAACTTCTTCTACTTCTTTGTTCATATCTTCTACTTCTTTAGACTTAGGGTATACAAAGATTCTTCCGCAGTTTTCACAAACAATAATTTTTTTACGTTGTTTTACTTCTAATTGACGCTGAAGTGGAACTTTAGCAAAACAACCGCCACAACTATCTCTATCGATGGTAACAACCGATAAACCATTTCGGTAAGCATTACGAATGCGATCATAAGCAATTAAATAACGATCTTCTACGTTTACTTTTGCTGATTCGCTTTGTGCGGTTAATATATCAAGTTCTTTATCAGTTTCAAGTTCAATTTGCTCTAATTCTTTCTTTTTAATCGCAATCTCATCATTTTTAAGATTTAAATCATTAACAGCAGCATCTAATCGTTGCGTTAATCCATTTTTCTTTTCATTGCCGTCGCGCATTTTTTTATCACAAAGCTCAATTTCTAATTTAGCCAATTCTAATTCCTTACTAATAGATTCAAACTCACGGTTGTTTTTTACACTCGACTGTTGTTTTTCTAATTTTGTAATTAAATTTTTAGACTCTTCTTTGATTCGACTTCTATTTTGAATTTCTCCATCAACTTCATCAACTTCTGCTTTGATATTTGCAATTCTTGTATTTAATCCAATAATGGAATCATTCATTTCCTGAACTTCTAATGGAAGCTCACCTTTTATAAAATTGATTTTATCAATTTGAGAATCAATAGATTGTAGTTGAAACAACGCTTCTAATTTTTCTTCAATTGAAATGTCTAATTTTTTCATATAATTATAATTTGATCTTAAATGAAATAAACTTTAAATACAAGTATTTAAAAGTTTTTTGTCATTTTTTATTTTATTTAAAATATTGATATTCAACATACTATTTCGTTAGAAATACAAAACGGGGTTTGTATTAACCGCTGAAATTTTGGTCGGCAAAGATACTGCATTTTTTTTAATATAGTCAAAAATTATTTCTTTGGTATATTGTTCGGTTTCATAATGTCCGATGTCGATAAATGAAATCAAATTTTCGGAATCAAAAAATTCGTGGTATTTAAAATCCGAGGAAATATAAGCATCCGCTTGTTGTTGCATGGCTTCTTTTCTTAAAAAACTACCACTTCCTCCACAAACCGCAACGGTTTTAATATTTTTGGAAATAGGCGTATATTTGATACTGCCGCAGTTAAACGTTTTTTTAATCAAAGCTAAAAAATCTTCGAGGGGTAATGGATTTTCTAACTGTCCTATCATTCCACTTCCTATCGTTAGATTGTCGTTTGAAAGGAGTATTAAATCATAAGCGACTTCTTCATAAGGATGTGCTTCAAAAAGTGCGTTGATTACCTTGTTTTTTGCATATTTAGGAAGCACCACTTCAATTTTATGTTCTTCTACTTTTTCTAACTGATTTGCTTTTCCAATAGTTGGATTTGATTGGTCATTTCCTTTAAAACTTCCGGTTCCTTTTGTAACGAAACTCGCTTCACTATAATTTCCAATATGACCAGCGCCAGCATCAAATAAAGCTTTTAAAACCATATCCGTTGCTTCAATTGGAACAAAGGTAGATAATTTATAAATCATATCCTTTTTTGGGGATAAAATTTTTGTGTTTTTTAGTTGAAGTAAACTTGCAATTTTATGATTAACGCCAGATAGAATGTTGTCTAAATTGGTATGTACAGCAAAAATGGCAATGTCATTTTTTATCGCTTTGATGATCGTATTTTCAATATAATTACCACCTGTTAATTTTTTTATGCCGCCAAAAATAATGGGATGGTGTGAAATAATTAAATTATATCCACCCGCAATGGCTTCATCTACAATGGCTTCTGTAGTATCTAATGTGATTAAAATTCCTTGACATAAAGCTTTTGGATCACCCGTAAGTAAGCCAACATTATCATAAGATTCGGATAAACTAGGAGGCGCCCATTGATGAATAAGGTGAACGATTTCTTCAATTTTCATACAAATTAATTAATTTACAAAAATAATATAATTATTAACTTTTATAAAAATGTATTTTAGTTAGCATTTTAAATAAATTAATAAATTTGAAAATATTTAGATCAAAAAATTGAATAAAATAATCTATTTTTGAACCATGTTAAGATCTTTATATACTTTTTTAATTTTAATTTGTTTTTCCGCATGCGATAATCAAAAAAAGATGAATGAAAGAAGTGTCTTTCGTTTTAATATCTCTAGTGGCGTAAGTTCTCTAGATCCCGCATTTGCTAAAGACATGGGAACGACATGGATTTCGGGAAATATTTATGATTGTTTATTAATGTTAGATAGCCAAACGCAGCTAAAGCCAATGTTGGCAACACATTATGAAATAAGTAATGATGGAAAATCGTATACCTTTTATTTAAGAAATGATGTGTTCTTTCATAAGAATACATGTTTTAAAAACCATAGTCAAACCAAAAAAATGACGGCTTGGGATGTGGAATATAGTCTCAAACGATTAATAGATCCAAAAGTGGCCGCGCCAGGTTCTTGGGTATTAAATGATAAAGTAGATACTTTAAAGCCATTTGAAGTTTTGGATTCATTTACCATTCGAATTCACTTAATTAAGCCTTGTGCTCCATTTTTGAATATTCTAACGATGCCTTATTGCAGTGTTATTCCTAAAGAAGCGGTTGATTTTTATGGATCTAAATTTCGGCGAAATCCAGTTGGAACAGGGCCTTATCAGTTTAAAGATTGGGAAGAAGGAACCGCGTTGTTTTTATTCAAAAATCCATATTACTTTATGAAAGATAAAAATGGAATTCGCTTGCCATATATCGATTTTATCAAAGTAACATTCAATGAACAAAAGAAAATGGAATTTTTGGCATTTATGAATAACGACTTGGATATGATAAAAGATATTGACAATAGTTTTTTATATGATGTTTTTGATAAGAATGGCAATTTAAAAAAATCGCTTTCCAAAAAGTATAATTTATACAAACAGACCTATCTAAATACAGAGTATTTAGCTATTTTACAAGACACCAATTTGATTAAAAACAACCCACTTTCTAATAAAGAAATTAGACAAGCATTAAATATGTCTATTCATCGAAAGGAATTGGTAAACAACCTTAAAAATGGTTTAGTGTTAGAAGCTAATAAAGGATTTGTTCCAGTAGGAATGCCAAATTTTGATACCAGTTTTGTCGGTTTCACGTATGACCCACAAAAAGCTAAAGCGATTTTAAAAAAATACGGATATGATAAAAATCGTCCTGCAAAGATTCAATTACATATCAATAACACCTATATTGACTTGGCGGAGTTTATAATTTATCAATTGAATGAAGTCGGTTTTGAAGTAGATTTAAAATTACATCCTGCCGAAATGATGATGCAATTGGCTAAAGAAGGAAAAATTTCTTTTTTCAGAAGAAGCTGGACCGCCGATTATCCTGATGCCGAATCGCATTTAGCTTGTTTTTATAGTAAAAATGGAGCGCCTCCAAATTATACAAGATTTAATAATACATCGTATGACCTGCTTTATGAAGCGGTTTTAGCCAGTTCCGATTCGAATTTACGTAAAGCTAATTTTAAAAAAATGGAACAAATTTTGATAGAAGAAAGTCCAATTGTGCCTCTTTTTTATGATCAATCGATTCGGATTGCGCCTAAAAATATCAAAGGAATTCGACAAAATGCTATACATCATTTAGACCTTCGATTTGTACAAAAAAATCGGAATTAAAATAGAATTTTATACTTTAGCGCAAAACTCAAAATTTGAAAGCTTGGATTTATATTTTTATAGCCGCACTTTTTCAATCCATGTGGGGAATTACGCTCAAAATGTGTCAATTTGGTAAAATAGGAGATCGTATTTTGAAATTTGAAATATTTGATTTAGAATTTCTAATTTTAATTATTCCAGCTGTTTTATATTTAATTTTAGGCTTAATTATTGTTATTTTTGTATCCAAAGCATATAAATTGCTTCCAATGAGCATCGTTTATGCGGCATGGATGGGATTAACTATTTTTATTCAAAGTATTATTGACCTTTTTTATTTTAAAGAAGTATTTAACAATTACCAATTCTTTTTTGTTGGAGTAATTTTAATAGGAATTATTGGTATGAAAATAAACACCAAAAAAACAAATGTTGATGCAATTATGGATATTGTCGAATAGTATTATCTTACAATAATCATTTTGCCACTTTGCTGAAGTAAAACGGTAGAAATTTCGGGATCGTTTTCTATTAACTTTAATAATTCTTGATTTGACATTAAATCAACTTCTTTGTTTTGATCTTTAACATCTACCTTATAAATATATACACCACTGGCTAAATAATTTCCAAATTGATCATTTCCATTCCATTGGTAATTGGTTTTATTTAATCCAATTTTTAAAGGACCCAATTCTTCTTTAGAGATTTCTTTTACAACTTGACCTTTAATATTTACAATTTTAATATTTATTTCATCAGGAATTTTAGCTCCTGTAAGATAAAATATAAACTGTGTGGATTTTGAAAATGGATTGGGATAATTAAAAAAGGAACTTACTTTCATAACGTTAGAAACTACAAAACTAATTCTATAGTCAAAGTTTCGGTTTGAGCTACTAGAATTACCAAGGCGGTCCTTATCTTTAATGATAAGTTCATAATTCCCGGCCTCTAAAGTAGGTTTATAAACTATTTGCATCAAATTAAGGTTACCATCTTGAGCAGGCATAAAGGTTACATTAGGTTGAGCAAAGTAAATAGGAATGACCTCGCCACTTGGCATTTTAAGCCACATTTGGATAAGGCTTGTGTCGTTTAATAATAAAAAAGTATTATCATCTTTTAGTGTAATTTTTATTTCAGGATTTGCCGAAACCAAATCTTTGTTAGCAATTCTTTTTTTGTCAAACGTAACGTCAAGTAATGGATTTCGCGTATCCCCAAATACATAAAATGAAGCTTGAGCAAAGTTATTGAAGTTATATTTTTCTTTTTGGAAATACGCGGTATTTTCGGGATTAATCTCAACTCGAATATCATTCTTGCCAATAAAATAATCTTGCATCGTTAAGTTAAAATCAAACTTAATTTTAGTTTTTGATAAAATGGGTTCTACTTTTTGCCAAAATATTTTAGAATTAGCTCCTTGTTGAAGTGTAATTTTAACCAAAATAGTATCCATGTTTTCGTTTGCAATATTATCAATTCCAAAACCAAATTTCTGAATTTCTCCAATAGAAATCGTATCTTTGATATTAAAATAATGGTCCACATTTGTTGCTACTTCAGGAATGTCTTGATCAAAAATAACGCGCCAGTATTTGAGTTGAGCAGGTGTAAGATTCAACGTGTCGAGCATTTCTAATTGAAGTTCCAAATTAGGGTAGGTATTGGCCGAAATATGAGCAATAGAGGTGTCAATATCACGATTAAATTCATGTAATAGCGTATATTGATTTTGAGCATTAATACCGAATAATTTTATTTTAAAGTGATCGGTCGAAGGATTCTCGAGACTTGTAACGCGCGCATGAAGTGAGCCCCATTTTTTTGCAGGGCCAATTTTAACCGATTTTATTTTACCATCAGACCAATTGCCACTAAGTTCAAACTTTTTAGCAATTTTAGAATTAAAGTTAACACCAACTTCTTCTAGAGTTTTAAAGGACGTATCTTTATTTTTACATACAAAAATGAAAGGCGCAGATAGACTTCCAGAGGCTAAATTTTGCATTTCTTTAAATCCAGCATTAGTAAAATAATTTACCAAATCGGGATGCCATTGACTATAATTAGGTCGATAATGACTATAAAAAAATAGCATATCTCCAGCAGGTATTTGATTTAAAAAGTTAAGAATAACTTGATGCCAAGGTGTTGAGGGATAAAGATGATTTACAGGAGTCGAGCCAGTATCCTGAAAAACAAACCCTTTTCTTGGGAGGTCGAAGTAGTTAAATTGGGCAGAGCCATATCCACCCCATCGGGTATTATTTACAAACGTATCAAAAGATTCTTTTATTTTACCCGTTTTGCCATCGATCCAAACGATATTAATTCCCGAACGCAAACGATCCTTTTCTCTAAAATCCTGCATACGAATATTATTGAGATACCATTCTTGTTCATAAAAATTGTTTATAGCACTCGTACGGATTTCAAAACTTCGAATTTGAGTAGGAAATTCAAATTTTCTATTTGATTTCAAAATACAATCTTCATATTCATTTTTAAGATGCTGATAATAGTGCGATTGATTCCAGCCACCTTTAGTTTGTCCTTTTAGATAAATAAAGGAAGAATTATTCCATTGTAAAGGCTTTTTGGTTACCAAAGAGTCAATAGCAACGCGCCAATAATATACTAAGCTATCTCTCCATTCGATGTTTGGTTTCCATTCAAAGCCATTTTTTTCGGTTAAAACTTCATGTTTTTTAATCATTGGGCTATTAAAAAGCTCAGAAGTATCGATTTGAATAAAATATAATCTTTTATTTTTAGTGTTATTTGTAATCAAGGAATATAAGGTAGGTGCTGCGCCACCTTCAACATTATAATTATATGGAAATACAGGTAAAATATCTTCTTCTAATACATTAAAATCTATGGTATTTAGAAGCTCATTATTATTTTCACTAATTTCATCTATTTTATTTTCCGAATCTACTTTTATCTGAATTCGATTGACTCCAAAACCAATATTACCGTCTTTAACAGGATAGGTAAATAAAAACGTGTCCTCATAAAATACAGGAGGAATTTGGTGTTCATAAACCTTTTGTAACGTGTTGTTATTTCTTGTAACACTAATTTTAACAGGATCATTAGTTGCTTTACCAAGATTTCTTACAATGATTTTTAATTGAAACGAATCATCGTCAAAACGAATGGTTTGTGGATTTATAGCCACACTTTCACGATCGATATAATAATCTGGTTTTGAAAAATGAGGCATTGGAATGGACGGATCGCCATTAAGAACAAACTCAAGAGCTGTGCTATATCTAAAGTTAAGTTGATTATTGGATTGGCTCATTGCGCGCACAGCCGCTTCTTTTGCAATCGTCCCAATGGATTTGTTATACGAAAGTTGACCCAAAAGTTCATAATATGCCTTGGAATAGGTATATAATCCGGCATCTGTAGCCGCATTGGTTGTAGCTAAATAAGCAATAGCCCCTTTATTAACGCCATTAATAAACTGCTCGCTATACGAAATCGCGCCAGTATATACGTTTCCCGAACTGCATCCATTTGCAAGGAATATAGGATATCGATTTTTATTATTAAAATTATTTGGATCTGAAATACCAACATCTAAGATGGTCGCACTACTGTGTCCAAAGAAGGTAACTAACCCTACGCCTTGATCAATTCGTTTTTCTACATCTAAAGAATTTTCGGTTGGAATTTGATCGCTACCCGCTTTAAAAACCGAAAACACGTCGGCGCCTACACTCGGATTTTTTACTATATTCTCAAATTCCTGAAGATTGGCTTTGTATGCATTTTTTTGAGGATCATTAAATCCGCCGCCCAAATGAATCACTTTTTTTAGAAATTGTTTTTCGCTTGGCGTTTGATTTGTGCTGTTATAGTTTTGGTAATAAGAAGTTAATTTTTCAATATAATTCTTGATTTGATGGGGCTGTGTAACGGCTAATCTTCCCACCGAATAAAAAGGAATATTACTCGAATCATACGTTGCAAATAACAAATCATTCATTGCATGGCCAAAAGGCGGAATAATGTGTATTCGATTATTGGCGGCGTTATAGGTTCGTACCTGAATATTATTAAGTCCTTTTCCAACCAAAAAGGCATAACCTTCTTTATTGGAAACAAAATGATCTTTATGCCATTGAAGATATTTACGAATGGATAACGGGTGTCGACTATGACCAAACCCAAAAAATTCTTGAATATCATGCATATAAGCCAAAATGGCTTGATGTTTTCCGCCTGCGTCCGAAGATTTAAATTGCTGGAGCGACTCAAGTACATTTTGACCGCTTGAATCTATAGCAATAATGGTATCCGAGATTATAATAAAATCGCCTTTAAGGCTCAATAAATTATTATAATTTATTTTTTTAAAATTGGTAATCGGTTGTACTTGCGATGCGTTGGTGAGATATAAATTGATGGGCTCATTAGCCGAAGGATCAACAGCAAACGTGAATGAATTTGAACTACTTCTTGTTTGTCTTGATCTTGAAGTGTAATCCAATAGAATGATTTCGGAATTGTTACTTGCAAAACTTGGAACTCTAAATTTTTGAATACCCGAATTTGGCAATAGTTGAAAAGCCATCAATTGTGAGGTTCCAAAAGAAAAATCTCTAGGATAATTAAGTTCTACAAAGCCTACCGAATACGTATGGTTATTCGCTAAAACTTGTGTAATTCTAAAAATGGTTGTATTGGCCAACCATGAACCATTAAATGAAGATTGATAAGAAAATACACCACTTCCCAAAAACGAGGTATCTATGATTTCATTATTGCCAATCAAAAATTTTAATCGATGGGTGGTGTTGTTTCTTGCAAACAATCGAAATCGTACATTCGGTTGAAAATCAGGCGTATTTATAAAGCCTGGTGTCGCCATATTGTGTGAGGCAAAACTTCCATTTCCCCAGCCTTCTCCAGCATCATATTCAGGAGAAAATACAAAATCAGTAGCGCTAAAATAACTTCTTTTACCCGTTTCGTAACCATTGCGGTAACTATTAATGATTTTTGAGATACAAAAATTGGCACTCGAATTTGCTAAAGCAGTATCTATATTTTTAGAGTAAATATGAAGATTAGAATCATTTCGAAGCGTTAGATAATAATGATTGGTATCATAAAAATAGCTGGAATATGGATTTAAATTAAAATTGGTATCTCGATACAATCGGCTATCTAGCGCTCCTGTTTTAATGTTTCCATAAAACTCAATAAAACTTGAAGAATCGGGATTTGAGCCTTCCCAGCTCACAAAAACCGGAATTTTAACGCCTTCCGAAAAAATACAAATTTCGCTACTATTCGCATTGGCAATTTCGGGCGCTACGTTTAATAAGTTTGAATATGGAATCCTGTATAATCTTGAATTGATCACGCTCATTTTGTAATGAGGCTTCGAAAAATCAATCCATTCAAAACCATAAGGTGCTTGGCCTATTCCTTCTTGAGATAAAACAAAAATACTAATACAAAAATATATTAATTTTAAGTATCGAAGTTTCATGACTTAAAAATAAATTTTAAAATGCTACAAATATACAATAAAAGTCTGTTTTCTTTATAAATTATTGAAGGTCTTTGTTTTTTTTAATAATTCCACTTTATTAAAAATAAATATTTAATCTCTATGTTTTATCTTTGCATTCATGTTTACAGGAATTGTTGAAAATACGGCTTTATTAGTCCAAAAAAATATTGTTCAAGGCAATTTAGTCTTGTGGTTTGAATCTACAATCGTTCAAGAATTAAAAATTGACCAAAGTGTTATGCACAATGGCATTTGCCTTACGGTAGATGATATAAACGCTACGAGATATCGAATTACGGCGATTGAAGAAACCATTTCAAAAACCAATATTGGCCAATGGAATGAAGGCGATGCAGTGAATATCGAACGATGTGTGGCGCTCGGTGCGCGATTGGATGGGCATATCGTTCAAGGACATGTGGATGATGTGGCGGTTTGTTCGGTTCGTGAAGAAAAAGAAGGTAGTATTGTCTTTACCTTTAAGATAAATTCTAAATTTAGTGCCTTAGTGATTGAAAAAGGCAGCGTGGCGTTGGATGGAATTAGTTTAACTTGCCACCAAATTACCGAGGATACCTTTAACGTTTCATTAATTCCGTATACCTTATCGCATACCAATGCCAATGCTTGGCAAGTGCGGTCAAAAGTGAATATCGAATTTGATGTTTTAGGAAAATATATTGCCAAATTATATCATAAAAGTAATCCATCGGGATGATAAAACAAAATTCGGTTCAACAGGTTTTAGATACCGCAAAAGTTGAAGAAGTTTTGGGTGATTTTATCACATTGCGTCGTTTTGGCGCTAATTATAAATCCAATTGCCCATTTCACGACGAAAAAACGCCGAGTTTTGTTATTTCGCCATCCAAAGGAATTTATAAATGTTTTGGATGCGGTGCCAGCGGTAATTCCGTTAAGTTTTTGATGAATCACGAGAAAATGTCTTTTGTAGATGCCGTAAGGTATTTAGCCAAAAAATATTCGATAACTCTAGAAGAAACCGAAGATACCCAAGAAGAAAAAGAAAATCGAACCCTCAAGGAATCGTTACTGATTGTAAATGAATATTCCACGCAATTTTTTAATCATAATTTATTATCGAGAGAAGAAGGCAAAATTGTAGGTTTGAGTTATTTTAAAGAACGCGGACTTTCCCCTGAAACCATCGAAGCGTTTAAGCTCGGATATTGTATGGATAGTTGGGACGATTATAATAAAACCGCTTTAAAGTCGGGTTATAAAGAAGAATATCTGATTCAATTAGGCTTAGTACGAAAAAATGAAGACGGCACTTTGCGCGATTTTTATAAAGGTCGTATTATTTTTCCTATATTAAATTTATCCGGAAAACCAATTGGTTTTGGGGCTCGAACCCTAAAGAAAGACGATAAAGCCGCTAAATATTTCAATAGCCCCGAAAGTGAAATTTACAGTAAAAGTAAAGTGCTTTATGGACTCCATGTCGCTAAAAAAAGTATAGTAACCGACGGTTGTATTTTGGTAGAAGGCTATATGGATGTTTTACAATTGTATCAAGCGGGTATTCATAATGTCGTTTCGAGTAGTGGAACGAGCTTAACCGAAGACCAAATCAAGCTCATCAAACGGTTTACTGAAAATATTACAATTCTTTACGATGGCGATCAAGCCGGAATCAAAGCTGCCATACGAGGGATGGAATTGGTTTTGCAAAACGGCATGAACGTAAAATTAGCGCTTTTGCCCGATAATCACGACCCCGACTCGTATGTAAAAGCGCATGGCGGCATGGCTTTGAAGAGTTATATCGAAAAAAATGCGAAAGATATCATCACGTTTCAAGCGTATTTATATAGCCAAGAGGCGGGAAATGACCCTGTAAAAAAATCGGAATTGGTACGGGAAATGATTAAAACCATAAGTTTGGTCAAAGATCCTATCAAACGAAGTTTTTATCAAAAAGAATGTGCGATTTTGATGCAAGTAGATGAAGATTTGCTTGCCCGCGAAACGCAAAAAACGATTGTTCAGCAAAGACTAAAAGCTAAAAAAGAGGAAACCCCTCAACAAGAAACGGCTCAAGAGGAGGCAAATTGGGATGCCGAATCGTATGAAAATTTGCAAGAAACGCCGCGTTCGAACCGTTTGCATATGGTAGAAATCGAACTTTGTAGAGTATTGCTCGAATATGGCGATAAAGTATTTGATGAGCACGAAAATCCATTTTTTTCGGATGATGACAAGATCGTTTTACAGTATGTTTTTGATGACATGATCAACGATTATGAATTTGAGTTGCCGATTTGTCAAAAAATGTTTGACACCATCAAAGGAAATTATTTATCAGGACGTATTGAACCGTTTCGGTTTTATGCCACCCATCAAGATCCTGAAATTTCGGAGTTTGTAGCTAAAAATTGTTTTAAATACGAACACGAATTTATTGGCAAATGGGGTAAAAATAACGATACAAAAATCATTCCGCATTACGGTATGTTTTTCAAAAAAGAGATTTCGGATATCATCAACCAAGTGTATATTGCGCAAATGGAAAAATTGAGTAAACAAATCTACGAAATGGTCTTAACCACCGATGAAGACTCCCAAGCCACCAACAGCATTCCAAGGCAAATTTTATATCAAAAAGCCTTTTTAGAAGAATATCAAAAAAAGTCGAAGCATATCCAAAATGTGTTTCGTACTTGGTAAGAAACAAACCCTTTTAGTTTTTGGGGCGCGTTTTATGGTTGAAAATTCCGTAAAACACAACTATTCGCTATACTTCGTGCTCACTAATATCCAGCGTGCAAAAACGACAATCACATTTTAACTCAAAAATCTAATAATTCAAATATAATCCCCTTTTATTCTCAAAATTTTTCACAACAATTACTTGCTTTTAAAAGCAACCTATTTTGAAAAATTTATTGAATAAATTAATTGCGTATATTTATAAGTTAAATATATAAACTACTAAAAAAACGTAATTATTTATACTTTAAACTACTATTTATACGCATTGCGCAACTTGTAATATTAAATAATAATCAACATCTTACATTATTCAAAAAAAAAGTATATAGAAATTATTTTTTTTCATTTAATTTCGTACTTTATTAAGTTAACTATTATTTTGAAAAACCAAACGTAAAAAATGAAAAATACGAAGAAGTACATATTTACATCAGACCGACTTGGATTTAGAAATTGGAATTCAACTGACATTGAAAAAATGCACGAAATAAATTCTGACAAAAAAGTGATGGAGTTTTTCCCAGGTATTCAAACAAAAAAACAGACAACTGAATTTGTAGAACGAATGAAAATCGAATTAGATGACAAAGGGTTTTGTTATTTCGCAGTTGACAAACTTGATGACAATGAATTTATTGGGTTCATTGGACTTTCAGAACAAATATTCGAGGCTGATTTTACACCTTGTGTTGAAATCGGTTGGAGAATAAAAAGTAGTGAATGGAATAAAGGTTTTGCATCTGAAGGTGCAAAAAAATGCCTTGACTATGCTATGAACGAACTAAAACTAGAAAACGTATATTCAATTACACCTAAAATTAACACAAAATCGGAACACATTATGATAAAAATTGGACTAAAAAAACAATATGAATTTGAACATTCTTTATTGACAAACTTTGAAAAACTAAAAACCTGTGTACTTTATAAAAATGACTAATAAATGGAAATAATTAAAGCAGAAGAAAAAAATGGACAAATCTTTGCTACAACAAAATTAATTATGAGCGATGCCACTAGGCCATCAATTCCTTTTTATCTCGTAAAAATTCTTAAAACAAACAATAAGGTTAATTTTATTCATACGATTGAAGAGTAAAAATGGATTATTCAACCTAAAATGAATTACCCTTTTTTCTTATAAAACGGTTTTTTATTTTTCTGAGAAGCCCCATTTCCTTTTGGTTTTTGCTGAGCCTCTTTATTTCTAGGCGTATTTCGTTGAAAAGTAACTTTGGGTTCTACAATAGGATTGTGATCTTCTAATGGAAAATTGTGATCTTCTACTACAGGAATACTTCTATGGATCAATTTTTCTATATCGCGGATATATTCTTTTTCAATAGCATCACAAAACGAGATAGCCGTTCCTGCTGCTCCCGCACGACCTGTTCGGCCTATACGATGTACATAGGTTTCGGGAATATTTGGAATTTCATAGTTAATCACATATTGAAGATTGTCCACATCGATACCTCTTGCCGCAATATCCGTAGCTACCAATATTCTCGTCTTTTGAGATTTAAAATTGGTTAATGCAGACTGGCGAGCATTCTGGCTTTTATTGCCGTGAATGGCTTCGGCGGTAATTTCATATCTACGCAATACTTTCACTACTTTATCCGCACCGTGTTTGGTTCGGGTAAAAACCAATGCCGTTTTTATGTCTTTATTGTTCAAAATATCCATCAAAAGTGCATTTTTGTTCCCTTTGTCTACATAATACAATTTTTGCTGAATGGTATCGGCGGTAGAGGAAATAGGCGCTACTTCTACTTTTTCGGGTTGAAAAAGAATGGAATTTGCCAATTTGATAATATCATCGGGCATCGTAGCAGAGAAGAAAAGCGATTGTCGTTTTTTGGGCAATAGCGTAATCAATTTCTTGACATCGTGAACAAATCCCATATCCAACATACGATCAGCTTCGTCCAATACAAAAATTTCAATATCTTTTAGGCTAATAAATCCTTGCTGAATCAAATCCAGTAATCTTCCCGGCGTAGCAATTAATATATCCGTACCATTTTTCAACTCATTGGTTTGCGAATGCTGTTTTACCCCTCCAAAAATTACGGCATTGCGGAGTGGCAAATGCTTTCCATACACATCAAAACTCTCTCCTATTTGAATCGCTAATTCTCTTGTGGGCGTAACGATTAGGGCACGAACATTTCGTTTTCCCTCTTTTTTATTTTGGTGTAATAATTGTAAAATCGGAATGGCAAAGGCGGCTGTTTTGCCTGTACCTGTTTGCGCACAACCCATTAAATCGGTTCCTTTGAGGACAATAGGAATTGATTGTTGTTGAATTGGAGTAGGATTTGTGTAACCTTCTTCTTTTAAGGCTTTTTGTATAGGTTCTATGATTTGTAAGGATTGAAAATCCATTTGTTCTTTGGTCAAAATATAATTGTTTTTTATTGAATAAGCACACAAGATACGGATTATAAGACCATTCTTAGAACAAAAGAATGAAAATGAACAAATTCTTGATTCATTTTGTATTGGTATAACCCTTTAAACGAACTGTTTATAGAGGCATCATAATCTAATGCGTAATTTGTACTTAAATTTTGTATTTTTGTGGATTATTATTTAGTTCTAAACGACATTATGCAAACACTTATTATGGTCGGGCAATTCATTCTTTCATTGTCCATATTGATTTTTATTCACGAATTAGGTCACTTTTTAGCTGCCAAAATGTTTAAAACCCGCGTCGATAAATTTTATTTATTTTTTGACTTTATGTTTCCCCTTTCGAATGTGCTTAATTTTGCGCTATTCAAAAAGAAAATTGGAGACACCGAGTACGGTTTAGGTTGGTTTCCTTTGGGAGGTTATGTAAGCATTGCGGGTATGATTGATGAAACAACGGATAAAGAAGCCTTGAGCAAAGAGCCAGAGCCATGGGAATACCGTTCTAAAAAGAATTGGCAAAAGATGATCATCATCATGGGTGGTATCATTTTTAATATCATTTTTGCATTTCTTATCTTTTTTAGTCTTCTAAAATTCAGTAAAAAAGAATATGTAACCGCCGAATCGATTAAAAATGGGGGTATGGTATTTTCCGAAGCGGCCAAGAAATTAGGATTTAAAGATGGCGATTATATTGCAAATGTTAATGGAAATGAAGTAGAGCGTATCGACGACTTGATTCATAGTTCCGTTTTATTTGGAGGTTATTATAAGGTAATTCGAAAAGATAGCATGGGTAATTCTCAAGCATTGCAGTTGGATATGCCTAAAGATTTCTTTAAAACCTTACGATTTGGGCCATTGTTTTTTCCAAAATACCATTATGTCAAAGTGGAAAAAGTAGCTGCCGGAATCAATCAATCCGTGATTCATCGAGATGACATCATATTGAATATCAATGATAAGTCTATTGATAATTTTGGGATACTTTTGAATACCTTAGATTCGCTACGCAATCAAAATATAAAAATGCAAGTAAAGCGAAATGAAAAAATAATGGATTTAAACATCAAAGTAGATACGGGTGGGAAAGTTGGATTTATCCCTGGCTATATTCCTCATTATGAAAAATATACATTGAAACCATATGATGTATTAGCTTCTATCAAATTTGGATTTTATGATTGTTGGAAAACGTTTTATATACAAGTTTTGAGCTTTAAGAAAATGGGTTCTGGCGAAATGGATATCAAAGAAAACGTTGGTGGCCCTATTAAAATGGCGCAGATGTTTGGTTACGATTGGAACTGGTTACGATTTTGGTCGTTGACGGCTTTAATTTCAATGGGATTGGCATTTATGAACGCCCTTCCTATTCCAGCATTAGACGGAGGTCATGCCGTTGTTATTTTATTTGAAATGATAACCGGTAAAAAAGTAAGCGATAAAGTGCTTTCTATACTTCAAACCATAGGAACTGTAATGGTATTGGCATTAATGGTTTATGTGTTTTATTTAGATGGAAGCAGTCTTATGAAAAAATAATAAACTTTAAAATATGATTCAATTAAAATCATTTTTAGTTTTTGTACTCTTGATTTTAATGGTTTTTTCTTGTCAAAAAGAGGAAACGTGGGTCGGTCCAGAAATTCCTTCGCATTTTCCGGAAATTGCGCAAAAAAACATGCAAAACCGAAAATTTACCAAAGAAGGATTTTTATTGGGTAAGCGGTTATTTTTTGACCCTATTTTATCTGTAGATTCTACGGTTTCTTGTGGCTCATGCCACCAACAAGCAGGTGCTTTTAGCCATATTGATCATGATTTAAGTCATGGTGTTATGGATCGCTTGGGCAAACGAAATGCACCGGCTATTCAAAATCTATTGTGGAATAATACCTTTTTTTGGGACGGCGGTGTGCAACATATCGATTTAATTAGTTTAGCGCCTATTGAAAATGATGTCGAAATGGACGAAACGATTCAAAATGTGGTTTTGAAACTCAATCGGAATCCATACTATAAACAAGCGTTTAAGAATATCTATCAAATTGATGAAATCAAAACGATGGATATTATGGCGGCTATAACGGAGTTTCAAGCCATGCTTGTTTCTGCAAAAAGTCCTTATGACCAATTTTTAAAAGGCACTTATTCATTTACAACTGCTGAATTAGAGGGCAAAAAACTGTTTGAAGAAAAATGCATCACGTGTCATTCAGGAGTGCTTCAAAGTGATTTTATGTTCCGAAATAACGGCTTTCAGTTAGACAACCATTTGGATAAAGGAAGATATGAAATTACATTAAATCCAGATGATGAAGGAAAATTTAAAACACCATCTTTAAGAAATGTAGCCATTACGCCACCGTATATGCATAATGGAAGTATTGCCACTTTAGAGGCCGTTTTAGAACATTATAATTCGGGTATTAAGCAAAATCCTTCATTGGATCCGAAGTTAAAAAATGGAATTCCATTAACAAAAAACGAACAAAAAGCAATTATTGCATTTTTGAATACGCTGACCGATCAAAATTTCCAAAAAGATTCTCGATTTGGGTTTTAAACTAAATGTAGTACTTTATTTAGGCAAAGTTTGTTTTATAATTTGCTCATTTTTGGCATCTAAAACACCTTCCGAAGGACTAAAAACATTTACGATATTTCCTTTGGAATCAATTAAGAACTTTTGAAAATTCCAAGTAACCGAAGCATCTTTTAATTTATTGTATTTTTTTGTCGTTAAAAAGGTATAAAGTGGATGTTGATTTTTACCTTTAACCGATATTTTACTAAACATATCAAAAGACACACCATAATTTAGACTACAAAATTGAGCAATATCTTGATCCGACCCCGGCTCTTGCCACAAAAAATTGTTAGCAGGAAAACCCAAAATCATCAACCCATCTTTCTTATATTTCTGATACAACGCTTCTAAATCTTTGTATTGAGGCGTAAGTCCACATTTACTAGCTACATTTACTATAAGCAAGGTTTTTCCTTTATAGTTGGCTAGTGAAACATTTTCACCTTTGATGTTTTTCATCGTAAAATCATAAATAGACTGCTCTTTAACAACTTTTTGACTGTCGCAGCTTTGCATTCCAAAAAATCCCAATAATGTAAAAAACAAATTTTTCATACGAATTAATTTAATTTTAGATGAATATAAATATAATTTAAGTAAAAATACCAATTGATTGTAAATTTGCAAAAAATACCAATTTAGCATTTCGTTTAAATAACAAAATGCAATTCAAATTAGTTCAAAATTCTTATTTATGAAATGGTTATATAGTTTTTTATTCGTAATAATAGTTGTTATTAGTAGTCTTCATATTGGCAAAATTCCAGCTATAGGGATGTTTTTAAATCCATTTACAGGTTTTGCTCAAAATGCTCAAAACGCAACACTGAAAAAGGAAATTATATTAAAGACGAGTGCGCTCGGAGGACCTTCACAAGTGATTTATGACTCGTCGTATGTGCCACATATTTTTACCAAACACGATTCGGATTTATATTTTTTGCAAGGATACGTTTTAGCAAAAGACCGTTTGTGGCAAATGGAAATGCAATCAAGAAGTGGGATGGGTGAATTGAGTGAAATTGCGGGGCCTGTTGCATTAGAAAATGACCGTTTGATGCGACGATTGGGGATTTATGATGCGGCTCAAACGCTTTTAAAACAATTTGAAGAAGATGGCACCATATCGGTTGTTCATAGCTATACACAAGGCGTTAATGCGTATATCGAATCTTTAAGTGACAAGGATTTGCCTATCGAATACAAATTAATGGGCTTTAAACCACGAAAATATGAACCGATTCATACGGCTATTTTACTAAAAATTATGGCGATGCGTTTAACCGCAATGGAAGCCGATATTGAAAATACTAATTTTGCAAACACTTTTGGTAAAGCATTATTTGATGAATTGTATCCCAATTTTTACAAATACCAACAGCCGATTTGCTCCGAAATTCAAAAAATGAATACATCCACCGATTTAAATAAAAACGAAGTCCAATTTATCACCAAAAATTGTTTTTCAAAGCGCGTTTTAGAACACTTTGATCGTTCATTAGGAAGCAATAACTGGGCGGTGAGTGCTTCAAAATCTGCTTCAGGTAACGCGATGCTTGCCAACGATCCGCACCTAAAAATTCATCTTCCTGCCATTTGGTATGAAATGCATTTGGTTTCGGACGAGCAAAATGTATATGGCGCAACGATGCCGGGTGCTCCAGGTATTGTCATCGGATTTAATAATAATATCGCTTGGGGAGTTACGAATGCCGGACGGGATGTTCGTAATTGGTATGATGTTCAATTTAAAAAAGGCTCAAAATCAGAGATTGTTGTGGATTCTGGATTTGAAAATGTCATACTAAAAACACATATTATTCAAGTAAAAGGCGCTCCACAATTTATAGATTCTCAATATATTACTTCTTTTGGTCGTGTCATCTATGATGATAAATTTTCAAAAGAAGCGTATCCAAAATTTTTAGCGTTAAATTGGACCAATTACCTCCCTTCAAATGAATTAAAAACATTTTTAAAACTTAATAAAGCCAAAAATAAAACGGATTATTATGAGGCTCTAAAAACATTTTATTGCCCAGGTCAAAATTTTGTTTATGCCGATTTAGAAGGAAATGTAGCTATAAAACAGCAAGGATTATTTCCAAAAACGGCTGTAGATTATGACAAATTTGTTTTGGACGGCACTAAAAAACAAAATAAAGTCACAGAATATATACCAATAGATGAAAATCCAACGGAGTTTAACCCAAAAAGAGGATTTGTAACCAGTGCCAATCAACATCCAACCGATGCTTCGTATCCGTATTATTATTCGAGTGGCGATTTTGAAGCCTATCGCAACCGTAGAATTTATGAAGTGTTATCTTCAAAAGAAAAGCTGAGTATTGAGGATATGAAAAACCTTCAAGGCGACAATTTTAATAAAATGGCGCAAGAATTTTTGCCTTTGTTTCTAAAAAATATCAAACCGCTTTCGAGCTTTTCTGCAAAAGATCAAAATTATTTGATGCAATTGCAGCGTTGGAATTTTTATAATGAAGCCGAAAGTAACGCCGCTACATTATTTGAACTTTGGATCAAATCTTATGAAAAATTGGTTTGGGATGAATTGGAAGACAGTACGAAATTGTTTGATTTTCCTAAGACCATTGTTTTATACGAACTTACTTTAAACAATCCGAATCACGCATTTTTTGACTTAAAAACAACTCAAGAAAAAGAAAGCGCAAAAGAAATGATTCAATTGGCATTAGACAAGGCTTTAAATCAGTTTAAAAATGAACCTTGGTGGGAATTTAAAGCCACTGAAATTCCTCATTTGGCTATGATTCCTGCATTTGGACATTACAATATTAAAACAGGAGGCAACAAACATATTGTGAATGCCATTTGGAAAGATTGGGCACCCAGCTGGCGGATGATTGTGGAGATGAAGCCGCAACGCCCCGAAGCGCATATTTGCTATCCAGGGGGACAGTCGGGTAATCCAGCAAGTTTCTTTTATGATCAACAAATTAAAGATTGGCAAAATACTCGCTATCGCAAAGTAATTCTTACTTTTAAGCCTCAAGAAGTGGATGGCATCCAAACGATTTATATTAATCCCTAAAAACAAATATTTTGAAACTAAAAAATAGTTTTTTAATCAGCATTTTTGTTACTGCATTTATTGATATGTTAGGCGTTGGAATTATTATTCCGGTAATTCCTGCCATTTTTTATAATCAAGATCATGTGCATTTTGCAAATCTTAAAAATCCAGATGTCATTCGATGGACGTTTTGTCTTTTGATAGCCAGTTATAGTTTTATGATGTTTTTTGGAGCGCCTATTTTAGGGGCTTTAAGCGACCGATTTGGCCGAAAAAAAATCATACAATTTGCACTTATTGGAACCGCAATCGGATATTCCTTATTTGGCATTTCATTAGCTTATAATAGCATCGTTTTAATTTTTTTATCCCGACTAATTCCTGGTTTTTTTGGTGGAAGTTTATCGGTTTTATTTTCTTCGATAAGTGATGTATCCAAACCTGAAGACAAGCCTAAAAACTTTGCTTTAATAGGTGTTGCTTTTGCATTAGGATTTATTTTAGGTCCTTTTTTAGGTGGCGTTTTATCCTCTAAAGAAATATACGAAGGCTTTACGTTGTCCACGCCATTTATTTTTGCCACAATGCTATCTATAGCTAATTTTATTTTTGTGCATTATAAATTTGAAGAAACCTTAAAAGCTTCCAAAGCTTCCAAAGTTTCTTTATTTACAGGTTTTCAAAACATCAAAAAAGCATTTAGTTTACCCAATTTAAGAATTTTGTTTGTCATTTCATTTCTTAATACCTTAGGATTTGCATTTTTTACCCAATTCTTTTCCGTTTACATGTACAATAAATTTCATCTTAAAGAAGTAGAAGTTGGATATATTTTTGCGTGGGTTGGCTTATGGTTGATCTTTACACAAGGTTTTTTAGTTCGGAAAATTACTAAAAGATGGAGTCCTCAGCAAATTATTCAAATTACGATGCTTTTAATGGGAAGTTTTATCTTTATGTTGATGTTTCCTAATCATATTTATTTTATATTACTTTTAAATGTTTGTATTGCCATTTCACAAGGTTTAAACTCGCCGAATTTATTAACCTTAGTTTCTAAACAAGCCACACCTAATCAGCAAGGTGAAACGTTGGGTATAAATCAATCCATGCAATCCCTCGCACAATTTATCCCGCCCATTTTAGTTGGTTTTTTTGGAGAAAATCTTAATGTGTTTCCTTTTTTGATTGGAGGCTTAAGTATTGTTTTAGCGTGGGTTATACTTGTTTTTTTACTCATACCATTAATGAAAAAACAAAGTGGATTTTAGTAAAATATAATACGATATTTTTGTAGAAAGCATTACTTTTGTCTTTAAAGAATAGAGTATTTTCCAATATAATAGTATCAATTTTAGTTTTATGAGATTATGGATGTTATTTATATTATTCTATTTGTCGTGTTCCAAAGATAACTCGACAAAACAGTCTAATCCAACGGCTTATAGAATATCAAAGTCGGTTACCTATAATAATATTAATGTGGATGTTGTAATTGACAAACCTGCATTACATGAAGTTGACGTCCTATTGGTATTTCACGGCACCGTTATAAATGATAGTAGCATCATGACGGCTGCCAATAATACACTTGACAAATTTAAAAGTATTTTAGACAGAAAAGATATGATGATTGTAAGTGTAGCGTATCCTCAGGAAAATGTTTTATTTGGCGACAATATTGTTCAATGTGAAGCCGCTTTATTATGGTTGAAAAATAAAGCAAGCCAAGAATTAGGTATAACTGTAAAAAAAGTATTCTTAGGTGGGCACTCTCAAGGAGGTTATATGGTAACAAGACTTAATACAATGCATCAAACAAATGGTGTTATTGCAAATGCACCAGGACCACTAAATCTAGTTTATAGATGTCAATTAGAGGAAAATGGTCAAGTTCAATCTGGGGCGGTGTGCACCAAACTTAAAAATGTGTATGGAACGACCTCAAACAACGCAAACGCATATTTTCAAAGGTCATTGCTTAATTTTACAAATGGTTTTAAGTCTGATATTTTGTTTGTTCAAGGGTTAAATGACGCTCCTATTCAAATGTACTCATGGCCAACTTTTAAACAAGATGTAATGAGTTGTTCAAGTTGTAAAAACCGACAGTTTGTTGAAATTCCAGGTGGTGAGCACGGCGCGCTTTTCGATAGTCCAATGGCTAAGACGGAATTTAATAATTTTATCAATAGTCATTAACAACACCTAATAACTTCCCCAATATTTTCGGAGAATCCATTCGGCAGAAAGAAGGGATAAAATCAATATCAATATCCAAATTAAATCATTCATAGCAAGAGTGTCTTGAATTTCTTTAATTTTTGTTGGGGGGATATTTTCTTTCATTTTAGAGATCCATTGATCAATTTGATTTGAAAAATAAACAGAGCCTTGATGATTTAAAGCTAAATTTTTCATATCCAAATAATTGGCATTTTGATATTGGTCTTCTAAATTTTGTGGCTTTACCGACAATTTAATTGTTTCTTCTAATTTTTTGCCATCTAAAACTGTATAACCCGAAATTTGATAATCTCCCGATGGAATACTTCCTAAATTAACGGTGTATTTATCGCCATTTTTAATCATTTCTAATTCCGTTTTAAAGCCATTGTTTCCGTTAATCTGAAGTTTAACATCGGGAGTATTGATTAATTGATAGCTTTTGTTATAAATCGTGGCATCTAAAATTATCGTTTCAAATTCATCATAAATGGATTTAGAGGCATAAATTTTAAATTGTTTTTTGTCTTTTTTGATGGCTAAAATATTGGTTATCTTCTGAATCCATTCATCAAAAGAATTGGAGTTCCCAAATTTTGCATTTTCTTGAATACGCCATTTCCAAATATTTTCTCCCAATGTAATAGCTACCATTTGTTGATCATCATAACCCAAAGTCCATAGCGGTTTTTGAGTTGAAATCGCTCCAATTTTTTGATAAAGAAGCACTTGCATGTCTTTAATGGGCTCTATTTCAAGAAAAGGAAAGGTAGTAGGAGGAAAAATGTTTAAATGATTTATGGTTTCTTGCTCAACCCTAAAGTATGAAAAATTAGAATTAAAAATCGGGCGCGCTTCTTGGATGTAATTGCCTTGAATATTTAATTTGGCTAACTGTTGGGATTGATTGATCAAGGGCACATTAGTTTGCGTTCCAACCCAATACCAAACCGAGACTTGTTGTTGTTTTAAAGATTTAACAATACCTTGAATATCTTTATTTTTTGATGGGAGATTATGGAAAATAACCAAGTCGTATTTGGATACATCTCCAGAAAAAGCATCTATTGTTTCCGCTTCCACAGCATAATTATCATAACGATTTAACGTTGATTTTAAAGCTGAAATATCCGGATGCGGTGCGTCGGCTAAAATTAAAATATTTTTCTTTCCGTCTACAACTTCAATATAGAAGTCCATTACATTATTTTTGCAATTTACTTCGCCTTGTGCGCATCCAATCACTGCCCTGTAATGATGTAATCCAGAGGTGTTGGGCTTGATGGACATGGATAAAATTTGTTGAAAATTTTCTTGATTCGAAGTAAATCCAGTTTGCTGAATTAATTGCGATTGCGTTCCATTTATTTTAAAAAGCGACAATTGATTTTTAACACCATGGGCTTTATCTGCTCGAATATGAACGGCTACCGTTGTTTTTTCATTCAGATACGACAAAGGATTAAAATCAATAAAATCTACAGAAAAATCAAAAAATGGCGTGGAGTCGCCGACCAACAAAACATCCAATTTCGGCTGCGTCGTTAGATTATAATAAATCGGATTATTACCTAAATTGTAATTGCCATCTGTAATCAAACACAACGAAGTTAAATGATCTTGGGCAAAAGTAGCATCGACATGCGTCAGCGCATTATAGATATCGGTTGCTTTTCCATCAAACTGAATTTCGTTAGGTGTAGCACCTATTTTTTCGGCAAATGGAATTATAGAAATTTGATAATCTCCGTCCAATTCGTCTTTGATTTTTTTCGTCCAATTTTTAATTGTATTTGTATCCATTCCTTTAGCCAAACCTATGGATTTAGAAACATCTAACAAAACAGCAAGTTTTGGTGCAATTTCTTCTTGACGTGAAATTTTGAAAAATGGATTTAATAAAAGCAACGCTATTAAAAATATAGCTAAAAAGCGAAGCACGAATAATATATATCGTTGCCAAGCCGCATTAAAGACAAATTTATTCTTTTGGTTTTGATAAAAATACAATATCCAAGAGGCACCTAATGACAAAACCGCACAAAACAAAACAAACCAAAAATTGGATATAAAAAAACTCAATGCCTTAAAATTAGTTGAGCAAATATAATTTAAATTTGACTCAAAATAATTATTAAAAAATAAAGATTTACATAACAAATTGCAATTCAATGCATTTAACTGCTAATTGAATGAGACATTTTTATTTGAGATCCCCGATAAATTTTCAATTTAGAATTAGCTAGATGAAAATAATTTGTAGTTGCTGAAAATTTTCGAGGATGACGAAACGTGTATGCGTCATTCCCGAATTTTTGAAACTTATAATTTAAATAAACAAGTATGTTTTAGTCAAAAATATCGGGAATCTTAGAAACTTCTAATAAGATGAGTTGGGATCATAATGTATAATAATCCTTGAATTCAAACATCCATTTTTTTGAAAAATCCTCGAATTACCTATTTTTTAATTAGTTTTGTAGTTTTAATACAATTTGGAATGATTTCGTATCCAGTCATGGAACACTTTTATACGTTACAAGGAGAAGGCGCTTACAGCGGCAAGGCAGCTTATTTTATTAGACTTGGTGGCTGTGACGTGGGCTGTACGTGGTGCGACGTAAAAGAAAGTTGGCCGATCGATGCGCATCCAAAGATGACTTTAGAAGCATTGGAAGCCAATATCAAAGCAACCAAAACACAAATCATAGTTGTAACGGGCGGCGAGCCCACACTTCATAATTTGGAACCATTAACCCAAATGTGCCATAAAAATGGCTGGCGCACGCATATTGAAACTTCTGGAACAAATCCACTAACTGGAAAATGGGATTGGGTTTGTTTTTCGCCAAAGCGCTTTAAAAAGCCATTGCAAGAATATTATAAAAATTCGGATGAGCTTAAAATCATCGTAGCACATACAAATGATTTACGTTGGGCCGAAACGCATCGAAGTGAAATTGATATGAAAACAAAGTGTTTTCTACAAGTAGAATGGGAGCATCGAGAATCGTTGAGCCCTACAATAATTGAATATATTCAGCAAAATTCCGATTGGCAATTGTCGATTCAAACGCATAAATATTTAAATATTCCTTAAGATTATGAAAGTAAATAAATTCATTCTTTTCTTTAGTTTTTTGATCCTTTTTGGATGTAAAAAGAATTCTTGCCCTACCTATAATACACCCGAAGAAAATCAGAAAATAGAACAAAAGAAAACCAAAAAAGCCAAACGAAGTAAAGCACGTTTGTTTTAGTTTAAATGAATCGTATAAAACGGAATTAAAATCCATAAATCAATTAGAAACAGATACGTTTCGTATTTTTTTTGTTTTCTAAAGAAAAAAATCAATACTATTTGAAGTATCGAAAAAATAGAAGTTTGTAGAATATTTTTTGTTTCTAAATAGAAAAACAAAACAGAAATAAACACAAAAAGATAACCTATCTTTTTAGTTAAAATGGATTTTTCGCAAATGATTACCGTATCTTTTTCATCATAAATAATAGATAGCCAAGTAATATAAAAAAAGAGAAATAGTGTCCAGATTATTGAAAATGCATTGGAATAAACACATGGAATTAAAGCCCAGACCAATCCAATTATTACATTTTTTATTAAGAAAATAGATCGAGCGCGAATGTAAACAAGGCTAAGCAAAGCTAAAAAAGCCCATAAAAAAAGGTTTTTGATTTCGGAAATCCCTATAAACCAATAAACTATTGCAAAGAATAATGCAAAAACCAACTCCGTAAGGTTTTTTGAAATCCATAATAAATGTGGATTAGATTGTATTTTTTCAAAATCTTGAATTTTTAATATTCGCATTAAATTGTAGACTATAAAAATACTAACAGAAATATGAAAAGATGCCTTGAAGCTAAATCCATTTAAATAACCAAACAAGAAACCAACAAATGATAAATGTATTGATGCAAACAAATAACTTACAAAAACTCTTTTGAATAAAGTCATTTTGGATTTATAAATTAGTTTAATAACTCCGTAAATTTTGTGCAACGATACCAAAATCGGTCGATAAGAATATACTTATTAAACGTTGTTTTGGGAAATCCTTTATGTTTTATTTGTTTTCGTTTTTGAATCAACTTTGGAATATTGTAATAAAAAGCCATATGCGCCATAAAAATAGCTTTGACCACTCGTAAACTTTTGGTATCTATAATAGAATGTATTGCAGCAATACCATCTAAAACGAGCCTAAAAAAAACCACAAAAGGCATTTTGGGAAAGTCCACATTTTTGAAAATATTAAATAAACTATTTCTAAAATTTAAATACGATTTAAGGTAGCTGCCATAAGGCAAGCTACCGCCTCCATAATGATAAACCACCGATTTTGGGAATACATAAATATCATATCCGTAATTTTGAACGCGCCAACATAAGTCGATCTCTTCTTGATGTGCAAAATAATCGCCATCAAAGCCACCAACTTCTCTAAACACTTGATTACGAATAAATAAACAACACCCACTTGCCCAAAAAATGGGAATGGCATCGTCATACTGACCTAAGTCCTCTTCAATATCTTCAAAAAAACGTCCTCTACAAACAGGATATGCAAATCGATCGATAAATCCTCCCGATGCGCCGGCATATTCAAATTTTTGTTTATTTTTTAGGTCTAAAATTTTTGGCTGACAAGCACCAAGATTTGGATTTTGTTGAAACGCATTAAGAATTGGTTCCAGCCATTGATCCGACACTTCAATATCACTATTCATGATGCAAAGAATCGGTTCTGTGATATTTTTTAATCCTTCGTTATATCCTTGTGCAAAGCCATAATTTTTATCATTTGAAATCCATTGTATAGCTTCAAATTGTTTGACAACTTCAAATGATTCATCCGTTGAATCGTTATCCACAACATATATAGTTGCTAAAACTGGATTCGTTTTTTGTAAAAGAATAGGCAAATATGCACTTAAAAATGAAGCCCCATTCCAGTTTAATATAACAATTGCACAAGGTTTTTGTTGTATCATTTCTTTTCTTTTAGTGGAGGTTGCCACATTTCAATTTTATTCAAGTCCTCTACCTATTTTTAATATTTTATTATGATTCGTAAAATCCTTTAAAATAGCATCTAAAATACCGTTTACAAAGGTTTTACTTTTAGGATCACAAAATATTTTTGTTAAATCTAAATACTCGTTTATGGTAACTTTAGTAGGAATTGTTTCGAAAAATAAAAACTCGCATAATGCCATTTTGATCAAAATCATCTCAATTTTTGGGATACGATCATAATCCCAACCCACTAATTTGGGGGTAATAACGTCCGTAGCTTCTTGATTAAAATGAATGTATGATTTAACTAAGTTTTGAGCAAATTCGCCTTCTTTTTTCCATTCATAATGCCCAATCGAAAGACGAAAGCGCTCTGTTTCGCTTCGTTCCGAATTGTTTTTTAACGTTCGTTTTAAAGCAAAATGAATTAAATCTAAATCTTCTTCTACATTGACAAAAAAGTCTTCAAAATGACTTAATAGCTCTTCATCTACAAAAAATATTTTATTGAAAAATTTCTTGTAAAATTCATAAGCCGAATGCTCATTTGGATTTTCTAAGAACGTCTTATATTCAGGCAATTCAATAGCTTTAAAATACATTCTTTTTTCAAACTCGGGAATGTTGTATTGAACAATCTTATATTTTTTAAAGTTCTTCGCAAGGTCTTCATCTTCATTTAAAAACTTCATAAACTGTGTATTTAAAATCGATAAATTCACGTTTTTTTCAGAAGCTTCTAATAATTTTTTATTGTTCAACACATTCAAATGCTCATTTGAGTAATTAAAAACTTGTCGAATAATATACAAAACTACAAGATGCAATGAAATTGTTTTTTCGATACTTTCATTAAAATCTTTAAGAATAATTTGCTCATTTAAATCAATATCATAGCTATGGCTATAGATACTTTGAGCTACTTTTATTCGTACACTTCGTCGACTAATCATATTATTACCATTTGGCATTTAAGTTTTTTGCTTTTTCAATACGCTCTTTAGCAATTGAAATAGCAGCTTGTTGGGTATTTATTTTTTCAATTTCACTTTTTAAGTAAATTTCAAGAACTCGATTGTAAATCATATCGGTAAGGCTCATGGTTTGTTCTTTGCTATAATTGCCTAAAACTTCACTATAGCAATTAATAACTCCACCGGCATTAATTAAAAAATCAGGGGCATATAAAATACCACGTTGCATCACCGCGTTGCCATCTAACAATTCATCTTTTAATTGATTATTCGCCGCGCCGCAAATTACTTTGCATTTTAACTGGTCTATAGATGCACTATTTACCGTAGCGCCAAGTGCACAAGGTGCATAAATATCGCATTCCATTTTTGCAATTTCATTTGGATCAACGACTTGAACGTTATGTTTGCTTGTAACTAACGCAATATTTTGAGCGTTAATGTCGGCGATGCTTATCTTAGCATTTTCTTTTGCCAATAAATCAATTAAATACTGACCTACGTGTCCCGTGCCTTGAACGGCAATATGAACATTTTGTAACGATTCGCTACCCGTAATTTTTTTCCAACTGGCTTTCATTGACAAATATACACCATAAGCTGTAAATGGACTTGGGTCGCCACCACCACCTAAAAATACAGGCTTGCCAGATACATGTTTGGTTTCTAAGGAAATATATTCTATTTCTTTCGTTGATGTTCCCACATCTTCGGCTGTAATATATTTTCCACTAAGTTTATCTACAAATTTACCATATCGTCTCCAAAAGAATTCATCGCGCTTTACGTTTTCATCAGCTATAATTACAGCTTTGCCGCCGCCTAAATTAATGCCACTAATTGAACTTTTGTACGTCATTCCACGCGATAATCTTAATACGTCGTTTAGCGCTTCAGCTTCGTGGGTATAATTCCAAACCCGCGTACCTCCTAAAGAGGGCCCTAATGTGGTGTCATGAACGGCTATAATAGCTTTTAGCCCGGTGTCTTTGCAATAACAATGAACAATTTGTTCGTGTTCAAAAGTAGAGATGTTTTCAAATAAATTAGATTGAATTTCAATGGACATATACGATTAATTTCGAGCGCAATAATACGGCTTTTTAGATAAAAAATAGGAACTAATACCAATCTTACTTATAAAATAGTCCAAACTATTTTATAAGTTTAGAGGGGTAAACACCGTGATAACAAGCAAATAGTACAATCAAGAGAATCGAAGATAGGACTATATTGATTATATATACGGTATAATCCAAAGATTCGTTTTGGATAATTATAATCAATGTACAAATTATGGAATATTTACAATACAGAAATTGTATGATTTTGTGGAACAGTTGTTTAATATCGAGATTCTTTTTACGTTTAATAAACAAAATAGACCGCTTTCTAAATAAATAAAAAAAAAATAACTTTGGCACATGCTTTGATAAAACTATAGTGTAAGTAAATTAAAGTCGATGAAGATTAAATTTTGTTTTCTTTTTATTTTAAGTTTTTGTATTCATATTTTATATGGAAATAATATTGATTATACTATTCAAAAGGTTAAACAAAATTGTAAAAATATTGAGGTTTTTGTTTTTAAAAACAAACAAGCCACACAAATCCCAATAGAGTATAAAGAAAAACTACTTTCTGTGGTTAAGAATGAATCGATACAGCCAACGGATAAAGATTATGAAGTAGCAAAAATTGATTTTATTTGTGAACAAGATGCCCCGTTAGCCATTTTTGTGTTTTACAGCCCCGTTTATAAACTGTTTTATTTTAGTATTGAAAATCCGAGCTCTTCAAAATATTTTAAAATTGACCAGAAAACCTACGATATGTTAAAACCGTTTTTAGGGTAGTTCAAATTTTTCGCTTTAGATTAATTAAAAGTATAATATGTAATATTAATTTTGGTTAAATTGCTTTTTTATTATCAAAAAAATAGCCCGAAATTTAAATTTCGGGCTATTTTGTTTTATAGAACTAAAAATTTGATTTATATTCCAAAAGCAGTTTTAATTTGATCTACAAAATCCAAACGTTCCCATGTAAATAATTCTACTTCCATGGTTTTTTCGTTCGATTTTCCTTTGTTAAAGGTTTTTGTAATTTTTTGATTGGCTCTTCCCATGTGCCCGTAAGCAGCAGTTTCTAGGTACATTGGTGTTCTAAGATTCAAACGTTGTTCGATAGCATATGGTCTCATATCAAAAATCGTTTCAATAATTCGAGCTATTTCGCCGTCATTTTTATTGATTTTTGAGGTTCCATTCGTATTAACATACAATCCGCAAGGTTTTGCTACGCCAATAGCATATGAAATTTGAACTAATACTTCATCGCAAAGACCTGCAGCAACCATATTTTTAGCGATATGTCTTGTTGCATACGCCGCACTTCGATCTACTTTACTTGGATCTTTTCCGCTAAATGCACCACCACCATGAGCACCTTTTCCACCATACGTATCTACAATGATTTTTCTTCCTGTCAAACCTGTATCGCCATGAGGACCACCAATTACAAATTTCCCTGTAGGATTAATATGATACGTGATTTGGTCATTGAATAAGGCTTGAATTTCGGGTTTTAATTGTTTTTTTACTCTTGGAATTAAAATAGAAATTAAATCACTTTTGATTTTAGCTAACATTTTTCCTTCTTCATCAAAATCATCATGTTGCGTAGAAATTACAATCGTGTCAATTCTTGAGGGTTTGTGGTCGTCAGAATATTCAATAGTTACCTGACTTTTTGCATCCGGTCTCAAATATTTGATTTCATTATTTTCTCTTCTTAATGCTGCTAATTCTTCTAATAATTTATGAGATAAGTCCAATGCTAAAGGCATATAATTATCGGTTTCGTTGGTAGCATATCCAAACATCATACCTTGGTCTCCTGCACCTTGTGCATTGGCTTTAGCTTCAAAGTCTGTGATTTCGGCTTTTCGGTCTACACCTCTATTAATATCATCCGATTGCTCATGAATTGCAGATAAAATACCACAAGAATTGGCATCAAACATGTATTCACTTTTTGTGTATCCAATTTTTTCGATAACTTGACGCGCAATAGATTGTACATCTAAGAATGTTTCGGTTTTTACTTCACCCGCCAATACTACTTGACCTGTTGTAACTAATGTTTCGCAAGCTACTTTTGAGTTAGGGTCATAAGCTAAGAAATTATCAATAAGTGCGTCTGATATTTGATCCGCTACTTTATCTGGATGACCTTCGGATACCGACTCCGATGTGAATAAATAAGGCATATTGTAAGTTTTAATTTTTTAAAGATGCAAATATACAAATAACAATAAAAAAAATACGAGAATTTTAGAACAAAAAATTAGAAATTGATGTTAGTATTTTCGTATTCAAAAAATATTAAAATGTCAAACATCAACGAAGAAAATATTTTAAAAGCTCTAAGTAGAGTTGAAGAGCCTGATTTAAAGAATGATTTGGTATCGTTAAAAATGATACAAAACCTAAAAATAGAGGGGAATAAAATATATTTTGATGTCAAATTGACGACCCCTGCGTGCCCGATGAAAGAAATTATGCACAATAACTGTGTAAAAGAAATCAAAAATGATTTGGGAGAGGACGTCGAAATTGAAATCAATATGACTGCGGATGTATCGAGTTCAAGAAATAGCAGTATTAATGTATTGCCAAATGTTAAAAATATTATCTGCGTTTCGAGTGGTAAAGGCGGTGTAGGAAAATCTACGGTTTCGGTACAGCTTGCTAAAACTTTAAGTGCTATGGGCGCTAAAGTTGGTTTGATGGATGCCGATATTCATGGACCATCGATTCCTACCATGCTTGGTTTAAAAAATAAAAAACCAACCGTACGAGATATCAAAGGAAAAATGTATATTTTACCTATCGAATATAACGATTTTTTAAAAGTACTTTCTATTGGTTTTTTGGTCGATGAGCGTCAAGCTATTGTTTGGAGAGGCCCAATGGTAACCAGTGCTTTAAAACAATTTATCAATGATGTGATTTGGGGCGATTTGGATTACTTAATCATCGATATGCCTCCAGGCACGGGTGATGTACAATTGACGATTGCGCAAACGATGAAAGTAACCTGTGCGGTAATTGTATCCACGCCACAAGCTGTAGCTATTGCCGACGCGCGAAAAGCATTAGCAATGTACGGAGTACAAGGTGTTGAAATACCTGTTGCTGGAGTGATTGAAAATATGGCGTATTTTGTGCCAGAGGATATGCCTGAAAAGAAATATTATATTTTTGGAAATGGTGGTGCCAAAGCGCTTGCAACGGAATATGAAGTGCCTTTTTTAGGGGAAGTTCCATTAGTGGAAAATCTAAGAAAAAGCCTCGACGAAGGCGTTTATCATCAAAGTGAATTGGTAGAAGAACGATTTGAAGAAATTGCTAAAAATTTAGCACAACAAATTTCTATTCTAAATGTTAAGCAAGTGAGTTCAAATTAGTCATTTCCTAATCCCTCATTTTTCAAATCTAAAATCACGTATCTATTTCTATTGTCTATTATCTCAAATCTAACATCTAATTTAAATCTAACTGCCAAGCAATTTATACCGCATGGTCAAACCAATCGTGCGCGATCTTGAAATGGCTTCTTTGGCTTTTTCGCCTTCAAATAGTGACTCTACGGTTTCATTAAATAAGGATAACCAAATATCAAAATGTGCTTTTTCTAGTGGTAAATCTTTATGCGCCGCTACGGTATTATTCTTGTAGATTGCCGTTCCCAAAAGGATGGTACTCCAAAAATCAGCCACAATTTGAATATGTGGCTTTAAATCTAAGTGAATAAAAAAAGGACGCATCTCTTCATGGTCAAGCAATTTTTTATAAAATTCCTCAACCAAAAGAAGACAGTTTTCAGGAGTTTCAATATCTTTTTTCATTTATGTATCTTTAAGATATGAATAGACTCAGAGTGTATTTTAATAAATATTATTGTACTCTTCTTAATTTGGCTTTAGGGCCTAATTCGCTTTCGTAAACCTTTTTGATTCCATCGCCCATAGCCGCTTCAATATCACGAATATCGCGTACTAATTTCGACATACCTCCTGGCTCAACCGATGCCGCTTGGTCGCTACCCCACATCGAGCGATCTAACGTAAAGTGGCGCTCAATAAATTTAGCACCCATAGGAACGGTTGCTAAAGTGGTGCTTAATCCAGTTTCATGTCCTGAATAACCGATAATATTATCTGGGAATAAATTGGAAAGCGTATGAATCATATTTAAATTTAATTCTTCAGGCTTGCAAGGATATGTAGATGTGGCATGCGCAATCATCAAATTATCTAAACCAATAGCTTGAACTGCAGTATGAATTTCTTCCATCGAACTCATTCCTGTAGAAATAATCAATGGCTTACCCGTATCTTTTTTCTTTTTTAATAGGCTAATATCGGTTAAAGAAGCCGAAGCCGCTTTATACATCATAGGATCAAATTGTTCTAAAAAATCTACCGATTCTTCGTCCCAACAGCTTGCAAACCAAACCATTCCGATTTCTCTACACAACGTGTCAATCGCTTTATATTCCGCTACGCCAAATTCTACTTTATAACGATAATCAATATATTTCATTCGGCCCCAAGGCGTTTCTCTTTCAATATCCCATTGGTCTCTTGGAGTACAAACTTCTGGAGTTCTTTTTTGGAATTTTACCGCATCGCATCCACATTCTTTGGCTCTTCGAATAAGCTCTTTCGCAATTTCGATGTCACCGTTATGGTTTAATCCAATTTCGGCAATAATAAAAACGGGATTGTGTCCTCCTACTTTTTTTCCATCTCTTAGAACAATTTCTTTCATGTTGTGTTGATTTAAAGTTTACAAAAATAATAATAATATTTAAAATTCGCTAAGTAGTTTAGTCGGACTACATTCTAAAACCAATGGACGATGGTCTGAAATATGCATTTCATTTTTTTTACCCTCCAATATTTTAATCCAAGTATCAAAATTTGCAATAAATGTTTGATTCGTAAAAAAGTAATCCAATTGAATCGCATTCAAGTCGTTGTTTTCTTTCATTCCACAAAATGTTTTAAAAACTTTAGAAGGAATGGGGTCGAAAAATGATAATTTTGATAGATATTGATACTCTTTGGATTGTTTTTGAAAATTAAAATCTCCGGCTAAAATAAAAGACGAAGTCGATTTGCTGGATGACATCAATAGATGAATATCTTTTAGCTGATTAATTCGGGTATTTGATGCGGTTAAAGGAATATAGTCCGATTGTAAGTGGGTATTTATAATTCCTACCATTTGATCTTCAATTTGGACATGATAAGATATGGCGCCTTTAGAAGCAAAAAAATCAAAAAACTTAAGCTTTTGAAAAAATATAGTTTTTGTATTTTCTATTGGAAACTTTGATAAAACCATGAGCCCATTGCTAAATCCAATGCCTTTTTTAGAGGGTTTGATACAATAAGGATATTGATCCATGAGCGCTTCTTTTATCTGTGCTACGGCTTTAGGGTCAAAGACTTCTTGCAAATTAATCACATCAAAAGATTCATTTTTTAAAAATTCAATTAAATAGTTTAATCGATTTTGTTGCGAAATCTGATTTTTTTCGGATAAAGTGTTACACACTTTTGGCAGCATTTTTACATTATAACTTACGATTTTAAAAACCCCGTCGTTACTATAACAAGTGAATGAAACTGCACATAAAAAAAGGATTAAAACTCGAATCATGTTTTTTTTGCAAAATTCAAGGTTTTCATCCACTTTATTTATTATGATTGAATAAACTTTCGGTTAGGAAATTGAAAACATATTTATTAATTGTTAATTAGTAATACAATATTATTAGAATTTAAACCAATTTATATTATTTTTGTCATAATAATAAAATTAAAATCTTATGAAAAAAGAAATAATATTAATAATTGCACTTTTTATCTTTTTTGAATCTTGTAAGAAAAAAGAAACTTTTTCTAACGAAGATCAGGAAATTTTAGAAGACAACTCATATTTTGAACAAATTAATGACGATGCTTCAAAAATTACGGATGATGCATACTATTTAACAACGACGATTTTGGTTCGAGAAGATCAAGGAGTTCGTTCAGTATTGGCGGATACCGTAAAATTAATAAAGAATTTAGCAGATAGCACAATAACTGTTGACTTTGGAACTAATGGCATTTTATGTAAAGACGGTCGCACTCGAAGTGGAAAGATTACTTTTAAATTTTCAAATGGATACCGCAAAGTTAACTCAAGTGTAACTCAAACTTTTGATAATTATAAAGTAGATAATTTAGCAATTAGCAATTCGTCAAACCGCAAGATAACTTATAATGGAATAAATAGCCTCAATCAGCCCAATTGGAAAATTCAATCGGATTTAACCCTTACAAAATCAAATGGAAAAGTGATTACGTGGAAGTCAGATCGAGATCGAGTAATGGTACAAGGATTTAACACCCCGTTGAATTGGTTAGACGATGTTTATGAAATCTCTGGAAACGCATCTGGCATTTCGGGAAATGGAATTGCTTATAATTTAGTTATAAACAAAAACCTATTAATCCGTATTGGTTGTCGATTTATTCAAGAGGGTATTATTACCATGAATCGAAGTAATTTGTCCTATTCAGTTGATTATGGCAATCCTTTAAGTAGCAATAATTGTGACAATCAAGCAACGTTTCTTATAAATGGAAAATCGTATGTATTTACGTTAAAATAATCCATTATTCTGGAACCGGATCGTAGCCTTGTCCGCCCCATGGATGACAGCTTAAAATACGTTTGATAATCAAATACAACGCATAAAAAATCATATGTTTTTGTAGTGCTTCGATAGCATATTGCGAGCAAGTAGGCGTATATCTGCAACTTGGAGGCAAGCTTGGCGAAATCACTTTTTGATATATCCGAATTAGAAAAATAAAAGGCAAAGCTAAAATTTGTCTGATTTTCATCGTTATATTGGTTGTTTTTTTTCAATTTTTTGCAGAATACTTTTTACCTGTAAATCCATGATCTGAAACGCCTCTTTCTTGGAATCAAGGATGTTTTTATATAAAAACAAAATGAGAACCGTATGATTTAAATCCGCAGAAGCTTCAATTAAATTATGTTTTGATGTGCGGTAAGATTCTTTAAGGATTCTTTTGAAGTAGTTTCGTTCTGTGGCTTTTTTGCAAATTCTTTTGGGTACTACAAAAGCAACTTTAGCCAAACAAGCATCATCTTTAGGAATGATTGCCCATTTGGCTAATATATTTTTTTCATGAATAACTTTGGCTTCTTTCGAAAATAACAATTCAAAATACTTCTTACTTTTGATGCGTTCAAAAACAGTAAGCGTATTTTGGGTATTCAAAATAATTATGATTAGAAATAACGGAATAGTACATTAGACTATTTCAATCTTTTCTCGTCGCTGATCGTTAATTTTTTTCTACCTTTTTTACGACGCGCTTGTAGCACTTTATATCCACTCGAAGAGCTATTTCTTTTTCTAAATCCGTGTTTGTTGGCTCTTTTTCTTCTCGAAGGCTGAAACGTTCTTTTCATTATATTAAAATTTTATATTTTATTCTTGTTTTTAAAAAAGTGTGCAAAGATATGATTTTATTTTTTAATCTTTTATAAATAATTAGGTGTTGTGCCTAAAGAAACAAAAAAGCCTTTTTGATTCACTCAAAAAGGCTTTTTGATTTGGGCGGAGGAAGAGGGATTCGAACCCCCGGTAGTGTTACCTACGACAGTTTTCAAGACTGCTCCATTAAACCGCTCTGGCATTCCTCCGGTGCAAAAGTATACATTTTAATTTTTTCGATGCTTTTTTTTTAACAAAATGCTAACTTTTTATTAAAAAAAATCCTTAATGACTTATTTATCAATTGATAATAAATAAAAATTAATTTGAAATCATCGTTTGGTAATCTTGGGATGCTTTCTCAATAACGATTTTGGCAGTTTCTGAGTCATAAACTCTCGAAATTTTACAAACTGAAGTTTCTTCAGGTAAATTTTTATACGTCAAGAAATAATGTGTTATTTTTTCGAGAATGGCTTTTGGCAAGTCTTCTATATTTTTATAATTGCTGTAAATTGGGTCTTCTTTTAAAACGGCAATAATTTTATCATCGGCTTCCAAACCATCTTCTAGAGCGATGCCGCCAATCGGAATTGCTTTGACCAAGATGCCATTTTTTGAAATCGGATGCGATGACAATACTAATATATCCAAAGGATCACCATCGCCTTTTTCTACTTGCATGCCATGTTCTTTTCCATACTGCGCAATTTTTTCGCCACAATAGGTTTTTGGAACAAAACCATAAAGCGCCGGAACGACATTCGAATATTTTTGTGGTCGATCAATCATCATCAATCCACTTTCTTTTTCAATTTCGTATTTGATGGTATCAAAAGGGGTAATTTCGATAAATGCAAATACTTCATGAGGCGCATTTTCACCAATTGATACGCCATGCCAAGGATGTGCTAATTCTTGTTGATTTATATTTTTCATTTTATGATGTTTAAATTCTATTATTGATTTCTTGCGCGACTATCCAAGCGCTTGTCCACGCATTTTGAAAATTAAATCCTCCTGTAATTCCATCAATGTTCAAAATTTCTCCAATAAAAAATAAATTTTTGATTTCAACACTTTCAAAATTTGCGGTATTAAGCACCGAAAGATCAATGCCACCAGCCGTTACAAATTCTTCTTTATATGTAGTTTTTCCTCTAATTTCAAATCTACAATGAATCAAATTTTCAATCAATCGATGGCAATCTTTTTTGGATAAATCACAAATGCGTTTATCCAGCGAAATTTCACTTTTTTCGATTAAAAACTGCCAAAGGCGTTTGGGAATCGGATTTGGATTTTTATTTACCAAAAGCGATTTACTTTTGATATTCAAGTCCATTTCCAGCCATTCTTTAGCTGCATTTTCGTTTAATGCTTGATCCCATTGAATTTGTACATTAAAATGATATTCATTTTCGGCCAAATAGCTCGCTCCAAAAGCACTGAGTTTTAAAATCGCAGGGCCACTAAATCCCCAATGTGTAATCAATAAAGGACCGTGGTATTCAAGTTTGGTTTTTTCGATTTTAATTTTGGCATCTGGCACCGAAAGACCCATGAATTCCGTAACCTTTTTATCGGTTGTTTTAAATGTAAATAAAGAAGGTACTGGATCTACATTCTTGATTTGTAATTGATTCCAAAGCGATAAAGACTGTTTTTTTTGAGGCCCACCTGTAGCGCCGACCAAATAGTCGACAATATATTTTTTTTGTTGGTTTGTGGTTAATTCAAACTGATTATTAATGATTTGAATATCTACAATTTCGGTTTGATACAGAATTTCTACTCCTTTTTTAATCACTTCCGAATGGATGGCATTTGCAATTGTTGAAGATGTATTGGTTTCAGGAAACATTCTGCCGTCGCGTTCGGTTTTAAGAGCAACGCCTTTTTGTTCAAACCATTTTTGAGTATCCAAAGGCGAAAACTGTTTCAGATGCTTTTGCATCCATTTTTCGCCACGCGGATAGTTCGTTGGAAATTTTGAGGGTTGCAGATATTGATGGGTTACATTACATCGTCCACCCCCACTAATGAGGACTTTTTTAAGCGCTTCGTGCGTTTTTTCAAAAACCAAAATTTTTAGATTTGGGTTTCGTTCGATATTTGCAGCCA
>Ga0208595_1000032_pt1 | contig 46552 bp, 47 predicted proteins | sample LakMenEpi28Jun11_FD_150742 | JGI IMG/M metagenome (GOLD analysis project Ga0208595, IMG submission 150742) | Freshwater microbial communities from Lake Mendota, WI - 28JUN2011 deep hole epilimnion (SPAdes) | ecosystem: Environmental > Aquatic > Freshwater > Lake > Epilimnion/Euphotic zone ...
CGTTGGCAAGCTTGGACTTAGAACCACTAAGCCCTGCACTTGCCGCCTTGCACTGAACAATATGGCCTCAAACCGCGAAGGTGGATTTAAGTGGCCCTGACCCGAGGGTCCTGACCCTAGGAATAGCCTTTGCCCCGTCATGCCGTTTGTGCCATTTGTCATTGCAATGCAGATCCTATTGGAATTCGACAAGCTGGGGCTTCGGCCACGTCGCGACGCAGCAGCCATAACAGGCGTTACGCCCCATGACGGATCTGTGGCCGCTATGCCTGCTTTGCTCTCCGGCGATGGCGTATCGGTTTCGGGCCGGGTCAACTGCGGACGCATTCCGCTTGCCGTGACGGCGCTTGCTATGCTTATGGCGCGCTTCACAGTGATTTCTGCGTTAAAGAAGATGTTATGATCAGTCGCTTCCTCGCTTTCATATTGTTGCTCTGGATGCTGGGCTTTGCTTGGTTTGCGTTGCTGTTGCCACAGCCGGCGCCCATATCGCCAACCGATGGCGTTGTTGTGCTGACCGGTGGGGCAAACAGAATTGATCGCGGGCTTGAAATATTGGAATCGGGCAAGTCCAAAAAATTGCTGATTTCCGGTGTGGACCGCGATGTAAAGCCGCCCGAGCTTCAAGCGCAATATCCAAAATCTGCCCAATATTTCCAATGCTGCATCGCGCTGGGTTTCCAATCGGTAGATACGCGTTCCAATGCGTTGGAAACGGCAGCATGGGCAAAGCGGAACAATATGCGCAGTCTTCGACTTGTTACGCATGATTGGCACATGCGACGCGCGCGCTTTGAACTTGACCGGGCTTTGCCCAACGGTATCACCGTTACCAATGACGCGGTGTCGACCCAACCGTCGCTTGGCGGTTTATTCAAGGAATATAACAAATATTGGTTGCGCGCGGTCGCGTCGCTTCTTGGGCTTTAAGCCATGATCGCAGTCATCCGGTCTGCAGCATATATCGTGATATTTTACACTGGGTCAGTGTTTTTCGTCGTCACCGCATTTTTGGCGCAATGGTTCTCCATCCCGCTCATGCAATGGGCCGTGCGCGGCTGGTCGCGCTGGCAATATGCCTGCTACCGCCGGATATTAAGCATCAACGTCAAGATTGAGGGCGAATTGCCGCAAAAACCGGTGCTTTACGCCATCAAACATGAAAGCATGTTTGAAACCATCGACATGCCCCGCATGTTTCCCAAACCTGCGGTGGTGACGAAGAAAGAGCTGTTCGACATCCCCTTATGGGGACCGGCCGCGCGGGCATATGGCATGATCCCTGTTGACCGCAATGGCGGCGCGGCGGCGCTTCGGGCCATGCTGGTTTTGGCCAAAAAAATGATCGCCGACGGACGGCCAATCGTGATCTTCCCCGAAGGTACGCGCGTTGCACCCGGCAGTCAGCCGCCATTGCAATCGGGCTTTGCGGGCCTGTATAAGCTCATCAACCTCCCCGTTGTACCGATTGCGGTGGACAGCGGCACTTTGAGCCCGCGCAAAGCGGGTATTTGGAAATCAGGGACGATTACGTACAAGGTCGGGGAAGAGCTTCCGACTGGCCTACCACGCGCGGAAATTGAGGCGCGCGTGCATGCCGCCATTAATGCGCTGAACGTTTAAGGCAGGGCCCTAATGCTTGCGCCCGAAATCGGGTGCGTCATCGTCCTGGCCCTGTTCAACAATCGACCGCCGGATATTGCGGGTGCGGGCAAACAATGCCTCCAAATCGTCGCCTTTGTCGTATCGGATCGCACGTTGCAGCACGCTTAAGTCTTCGGAAAAACGTTGAAGCATTTCAAGGACGGCGTCCTTGTTGGACAAAAACACATCGCGCCACATGACAGGGTCAGATGCGGCGATACGGGTGAAATCGCGAAAACCGCCGGCCGAATATTTGATAACCTCGCTTTGCGTCACGCCTTCCAAATCATCAGCCGTGCCAACGATGGTATAGGCAATCAAGTGCGGCAAATGGCTTGTGACGGCAAGGACCATGTCATGATGCCGCGCATCCATAATCTCGACATCCGCGCCAAGCTGCTGCCAAAAAATGCGCAAGCGTTCAACGGCTACCTCAGGCGCATTTTCAGGCGGCGTTAATATGCACCAGCGACCCTTGAACAAGGTCGCAAAACCAGCGTCTGGCCCGCTTTTTTCGGTACCAGCCACCGGATGGGCAGGAATAATGATCGCGTCGGGAAGCACCGCAGAAAGCGCCTCTGCGACGCTTTGCTTGCACGAACCCACATCGCTGACAATCGCATCGCAAGGCAAATCAGCAGCGAATTCCGCCGCCACCGCGCCCATCGCGCCAACGGGCACACACAGGATGACAAGGTCGGCATCCATTACCGCCGCGCCAACCGTGTCGGTCACATCATCGCAGATACCAAGCGCAACCGTGCGTTCACGCACAGCCTGGTCGGCGTCATGCCCGGTTATGCGCACTAAGGGCATTTGCGCCCTTACCGCGCGCGCGACCGATGAACCGATGAGACCCAGGCCAATGATCGTCAGGCGCGCGAAGGGCAACATTAAGCGTTGACGTCCAGAATCTTGCGCAAGGCCGACATAATGCCCCGATTTTCGTCTTCGGTGCCGATGGTAATCCGCAGGCCATTGCCAAGCCCCTGCCCCGGCAACCAGCGGACGATATAGCCTTCGGCCATCAACGCATGATAAGCGGTTTCTGCGCTGCATGTGCCTTCAAACAAGACCATCAGGAAGTTGCCCCAGGATGGAATGACCTTCAATCCATGGTTGGACAATGACGCAAACTCGCCTGCCATCCAGTCGCGCCATTCGGCATTATGTTGACGGCTACGCGTCACGAAATCTGTATCCGCAAGCGCAGCGATGGCCGCCGCCTGTCCTGCAGCCGTAACATTGAACGGTGCGCGCACACGGTTAAGCGTCGCGATAAGGCCTGCATGGCCATAGCCCCAACCAATGCGTTCTGCCGCGAGGCCGTAAATTTTAGAGAAAGTCCGCGTGATCAGGACATTGTCATGGCGGCGCGCCAGTTCCAATGCGGCGGGACCGTCATCCTCAAGATATTCGCCATAAGCTTGGTCCAGCACAAGCACACAATTTCCGGGCAAGCCCGCATGCAGCCGGGCAATTTCCCCGTCGCCGGTATATGTGCCCGTCGGATTATTGGGGTTCGCCACAAACACTACCCTAGTCTTGTCGGTCACCAGCGCCAGCAAAGCATCGACATCAGTGCCATAATCCTTGTCCGGCGCGACAATCACATTGGCCGCCGCCTTGCGCGCCGCAATGTCATAGACCGAAAAACCATAACGTACGTACATGATGTCATCGCCTGCGCCAGCATAGCCCATGGCGATAAGGTTCAGCAGCTCATCCGAACCCGTGCCGCAGACTATCTGGTCGCTGTCAACGTCATACGCCGCGCCCAATGCTTCGCGCAAAGCGGTGCAAGCCGGGTCAGGATAGCGGGCCAAAGAAGCGCCTTTGTCCACCAATGCCGCCGAAGCGTCCGGACTGCACCCCAAAGGATTTTCGTTCGCGGATAGTTTAATCAGCACGCGGCCATCATCCGACTTTGCCTTGCCGGGTGTGTAGGCGCTGATAGCTTCAATCCATGGTTTGGCTATAGGTGTGTTCATGCCCGCGGCCATAGCGTCGGCAGCGACGAAGCGCAACGTGTCGCCAGCGCATCCGCCCTTCTTTTGCGAGTTTGGGTTGTTTCGCACGAAACCGCTGATATGGCGGTCGATATGCATAAGGATACGCGTTTCGGTCTGGATAAAAAGACACAGTTGCTTGGGCCAGTGCAGCTCGACAGCGGTGTGGAGTTTGCGCCTGTTGAATTTGCCTATGAAACCTATGGTGAATTGAACGCCGACAAATCCAACGCCATCCTGATTTGCCACGCGCTAACCGGCGACCAATATGTGGCGTCGAACCACCCCGTGACGGGCAAGGCAGGCTGGTGGACGCGGATGGTTGGCCCCGGCAAGCCAATTGACCCCTCGCGCCATTGCATCATCAGCATCAACGTGATGGGCAGTTGCATGGGATCATCTGGCCCCGCCAGCATCGATCCGACGACGGGCGCGCCTTATGCCATGGCTTTTCCGGTCATCACCATCGCCGACATGGTACGTGCGCAGGCCCTATTGCTGAACCATCTGGGTATCGAAATATTGGAAGCCGTAGTCGGCGGGTCGATGGGCGGGATGCAGGCATTAAGCTGGGCCGCCTTATACCCCGACCGCGTGCGCTCTGCGGTTATCATTGCATCGACCGCGCGGCATTCGGCGCAGAATATCGCCTTTCACGAGGTTGGGCGTCAGGCGATTATGGCTGACCCAAGCTGGAATAATGGCGCTTATTATGGGCATGAGGCGCCGACGGCTGGCCTTGCCGTCGCCCGCATGGCGGCGCACATCACCTATCTGTCCGAAGCGGGTCTTACCGAAAAATTCGGTCGTCGTTTGCAAAATCGCGATGCCAAAAGCTTTGGCTTTGACGCCGATTTTCAAGTCGAAAGCTATTTGCGCCATCAGGGCCTGAGCTTTGTCGAACGGTTTGATGCCAACAGCTATCTCTACATCACCCGCGCGATGGACTATTTCGACTTGGCCGAGCCGCATGACGGCGTGCTGGCGAAAACTTTTGCGGGCACCAAAACCCGTTTCTGCCTGATCAGTTTTGACAGCGACTGGTTATATCCAACGGCGGAATCGCGGCGCATTGTGCATGCCCTGAACGCAGCGGGCGCGGCGGCCAGTTTTGTTGAACTATCGAGCCCCTTTGGCCATGACGCTTTCTTGTTGGAGGCACCCGAAATGAACCGCATCGTCGATGGCTTTTTGCGCGCAGGCGAAAGTCGGTGACAGCACTGCGTCCCGACCTTGCGATTATCGCCCGCGAAGTAAGCGCCAACGCGCGTATCTTGGATGTTGGCTGCGGCGATGGCCTGTTGCTGGCGGCATTGCGCGACACCAAAGATGCCGACGCACGCGGAATGGAGCTGGATGCCCGCGATGTTGCCACGGCGGTCGCGCGCGGGCTCTCGGTGGTTCAGGGCGACGCAGATACCGACTTGGCCGATTACCCCGATGGTAGCTTTGACTATGCGATTTTAAGCCAGACGTTGCAGACCACCAAAAGGCCTGATCTGGTGTTGGACCATCTGGTGCGGATCGGACGGCAGGCCTTTGTCTCCTTCCCCAATTTCGCGCAATGGCGCATTCGTTTTGCCCATATGTTTGGCGGACGCATGCCCGTGACGGAGCAGCTTCCCCACCGCTGGTATGACACGCCCAACATCCACCATGTGACCATCGACGACTTTCGCAGTTTCCTCGACGAACGGAATATCAGGATAGAAGGCCAATGGTTTTTGTCGGGCGATAAACCGCGCGATGAACGACTTGCCAATCTATTGGCGGAACATGCAGTATTCCTGCTGCGACGCGATTAGGCGGCGTCGGAATTTTGACATACGCCTGTCAGGCAAATGTCGGTTTGTTATAATATACTGATTTCATGTAATTCTTCAAAAACTGGCACAGCAATTGCAAAACCCCTTTCGTTCGCGCCCCCAGGCGTGATGCAACGACGAAAGGAACGGCCATGCCGGCTTTGGATAACATATTCGGGATTCATGCCACCGCGCTGAAGCTGCGCGAGCAACGCATGTCTATTCTCGGCTCGAACATCGCCAACGCATCGACGCCGGGATATAAAGCGCGCGACATCGAATTTTCCTCGGCGCTAAAGCTCGCCGAAAATGGTCAGTCGACCGAAAGCGCGATGCGCTATCGTGTGCCGCTTCAGGCATCGCTGGATGGCAACACCGTTGAAATGGCGACAGAGCAAACCGCCTTTGCCGAAAACGCGCTGGCCTATCGTTCAAGCCTGTCATTTCTGCAGGGCCGTATCGGCACCCTTACCCGCGCGCTGAAAGGGGAATGAAGATGGCCGACGGTCTTTCCATTTTTGACATTAGTGGCCGCGCCATGGCGGCGCAGCTTATCCGCCTGAACACGTCGGCCACCAATCTTGCCAATGCCGGCACGGTATCGGGCAGCGAAGACAAGGCCTTTCGCGCGATGAAGCCTGTTTTCCGCACTGTCATGGGGGAGGCAGGTCAGGCGACCGTTCAGGTTGACCGCATCGACACCAGCAAGGCGACGCCCGTCAAGCGCAACGACCCTAATCATCCGCTCGCCGACCAAGATGGCAACATCTGGGAAGCCGCCGTCGATAGCACCGCCGAAATGGTCGAGATGCTGGAGATATCGCGTCAATATCAAAACAATGTGCAGGTCCTTGCCACGGCAAAAGGCCTGATCAGCGAAACCTTACGCCTCGGCCAATGAAAGGCATGAATGATGACAAGCATAACCCCTGTTAACTCCAAAAACCTACCCGTCCTGTCAAAGGACATGGCCGAAAAGAAATTGGGCCAAACCGATTTCCTGCGGCTAATGACGACGCAGTTGAAGGAGCAAGACCCTTTCAACCCCGTCGATAACCAAGCGATGGTTGCGCAAATGGCGCAATTTTCAAGCGTTGCAGGCATTTCGGAAATGAACGCCTCGATGAAATCCATGACCGAGCAAATGGGTAGGCAGACCGCATTGCTTGCGGACATCAAAGTTGCGTCGACACGTACAGCTGCGGGAGCATAAATATGTCATTTTACACCTCTTTGTCGGGCCTTAAGGGCGCACAAACCGATTTGTCGGTCATATCCAACAACCTGGCCAATGTCGGTTCAACGGGCTTCAAAAAAAGCCGCGCCCAATTCAGCGACCTTTTTGCAAGATCGCCTACGCAAAGCACCAAAATGCACGCAGGGCAAGGCACCCGCCTGAACGCGGTGGTGCAGCAATTTACGCAAGGCACGCTGGAGGCAACGGACAAGACGCTTGATCTTGCCATTGCCGGCGAAGGATTTTTTGTAACACGCGGTGATCCGCCGCGCGAAGCTATCACCTACACACGTAATGGCGCGTTTCAGGTCAATGCCAATCGCCAGGTCGTCGACACGATTGGGGCAACGCTGCAATTGCTGCCTGTGGATCCGAGTGGAAATGTAACCTCGGCGACACTTGACGATGCAACCGATTTCGTTCTGCCTTCCGTTTCGCCTACCGACCCCAGCGTTTCCCTGATCAACGTGTCCATCGGCATTGATGGACTTGTCACCGCAACCTATGCCGATGGCTCCGACGAGATGCTTGGCAAGGTTGCCATGGCAAGCTTCACCGCGCAAGAGGGGCTTCGCCCTGTTGGCGATGCCCACTGGCAATCCACGGGCGAAAGCGGCGAGCCCGCGATTGAATCTGCCACCAATGGGCCCTTGGGCTCCGTCCGTTCCGGCGCGCTGGAACGCGCCAATGTCGACGTGACAGAGGAATTGGTCGCGCTGATTTCCGCGCAACGCAATTTTCAGGCCAATGCAAAGGCCATCGAAACCGCGTCGAACATGACTCAAGCCATTGTGTCTATTCGTTAAGGGCTGACCGATGGACCGTCTGATATATACCAGCCTGACCGCCATGCGCGGTTCAATGGCCCGTCAGACGGCCATTGCCAACAATCTGGCCAATGCCAACACTCCGGGGTTCCGCGCCGATCTGGCAGAGGCGCAAACCGTGTGGCTCGAAAGCCAGCAACTCAATACCCGCGCCTTTTCATCCGAAGAGGTGCAGGCTGCCGACATGAAAGCGGGCACAGTGGTTGCCACGGGCCGCGATTTAGACATCGCGCTGTCGGGTGACAGCATGCTGGCGGTGCAAGCTGAAAATGGCGAGATTGGGTATACGCGGCGGGGTGACCTGATGCTGTCCTCCACGGGATTGCTGACCACGGGCGATGGTCGTCCCGTGCAGGGTGCGCAAGGTCCGCTGACCTTGCCGCCGTCGGACGCCATCAACATTGACGATCAAGGCCGCGTCTGGATCGTGCCCGTAGGTGGCGATGCTACACAGCCGCAGCAATTGGATCAATTATTGCTGGTCAGCCCGGCTGGTTCCGACGTGGTCAAGGGCGTCGACGGGCTATTTCGCGTGCGTGGCGGCGGCACTTTGCCTGCCGACCCCGATGCGCGTGTCATCACGCGAAGCCTTGAAAGTTCAAACGTCAGTGCGACCGAAGCTTTGGTCGAAATGATTGAAGCCAGCCGGTCGTGGGACACGCAATTGAAAATGCTGAACGACGCACGCGACATGGATGCGGCGACCGCCGACCTCATGTCGCTTACACAATAAACCTGCCAAAAAGGATGAAGTCTGATGTCTAATGGAGCACTCCACGTCGCCCGCACTGGCCTTGATGCGCAGAATATGCGGATGCAGGTCATCGCCAACAATCTGGCCAACGTGAACACCGTTGGTTTCAAGCGCGACCGTGCGAGTTTTGAAACCCTGGCCTATCAGGCCATGACAGTGGCGGGTGCCGCGTCTTCGGCGGAAAACAAATATGCCATTGGCACCAATCTTGGCACCGGCGTTCAAATTAACGGCACCGCACGTATCGATACGCAAGGGACGCTGACCAATACGGGCAACAGCCTTGATCTCGCGATCGAAGGCGCTGGCTATTTTCAGGTGCAAATGCCCGATGGCCGAAACGCGTTTACCCGGGCTGGGGACTTTAACCTGTCCGCGGAAGGCACATTGGTCACCAGTGACGGTATGCCTGTGCAGCCGCAAATCCAAATCCCACAAGACGCAACCGCCATATCGGTTGGCGCCGATGGCACCATTTCAGTGCAAGTGGCGGGTCAGTCAGAGCAGACCCAAGTCGGACGGCTTGAACTTGCGCGGTTCGCAAATGCGGCAGGGCTGCAATCTGTTGGCAACAATCTGTTGCTCGAAACCCCTGCGTCAGGTGCACCACAAATTGGCGCAGCCGGCGAAGAGGGTCGCGGTGGCCTGCGTTCTGGCGCGCTGGAATCCAGCAACGTCAATGTCGTCGAAGAATTGGTCGACATGATCGAAACCCAGCGCGCCTATGAGGTCAATTCCAAGATGATCCAAGCGACAGATGAGATGATGCGCAATGCCACGCAGACTCTATAAACTTATCCTGCTGTCCTTGCTTGCGTTCCCCGTCGGCGCGCAAGCCAAAAAGGACAAGTCCAGCCATTCGGATTACGGCCCGAGTTTGCCCATCGCGCCACCGCCTGCGCCCGCCAATGGTGGGATATTCCAGATCGGGCATTATAGCCCGCTCACATCCGGCGCACGGGCCGCCCGCGTGGGCGACATCATCACAATCAATTTGGTCGAGCGCACCAGCGCCTCAAAAAGCACCAGCGCGACCACTGGCCGCAATGGCAGTTTCGGCCTTAGCCCGCCCGTAAGCGGTCCATTGAACCTCATCAGTGCAGGCGATGTAAACATGAGCGGCGATCAGTCGTTTACCGGAAAGGGCGAAACTGCCCAGTCCAATGCCCTGTCCGGAGAATTGAGCGTGACCGTCGCGGTCGTCTATCCCAATGGCAATATGCTCGTGAAAGGCGAAAAGGCTTTGACGCTCAACCGGGGCGATGAAAAAGTCCAGTTCACCGGAATCGTGCGCTCCGCCGATATCAGCGTCGACAACCGCGTGCTCTCCACACGCGTTGCCGCTGCACGCATAGTTTACACCGGTAAGGGAGAGATTGCCCGTGCGAGCCAGCAAGGATGGCTGCAACGTTTCTTCAGCAGGGTAAGCCCCTTCTGATGCGCGCGATCTTGCTTTGCCTTGCCTTGCTGTTCGCGCCCCCTGCTTATGCGGAGCGCATAAAGGATATTGGCCAGTTCCAGGGACTGCGCGCCAACCAGTTGACGGGCTATGGTGTCGTCGTTGGCCTTGCAGGTACCGGCGACGACAGCCTTGATTACGCCACCCAAGGGGTCAAAGGTGCCGTATCGCGCTTCGGCATCAGCCTTCCGGCTGGCATTAACCCCGCGCTTAAAAATGCAGCCGCCGTGATGATCACGGCAGAGCTTCCGCCCTTCGCTAAACCCGGGCAGCGGCTGGATATCACCGTGTCCGCCTTGGGTAAGGCCAAATCCTTGCGCGGTGGGACGCTTATCATGGCACCGCTCTATGGCGCGGATGGCGAGATTTACGCCATGGCGCAAGGCAATCTAGTCGTCGGCGGGCTTGGCGTCGATGCGGCGGACGGTTCAAAGCTGTCGGTCAACATCCCGTCGGCTGGTCGGATCAGCGGCGGTGCGTCAGTGGAACGCGCCGTCGACACAGGCTTTGCGCAGTCCGAAAGCCTCACCTTCAATCTAACGCAATATGACATCAGTAATGCCGGTTTGGTCGCGGACGCGATCAACAAAAAATTGGGTGCAGGTGTGGCAGCAGCCATCGATGGCGCATCAATCCGTATCAACACGCCAGTGGGCGGCGAAGCGCGCATCCGTTTGATGGGCTTGATCGAAAATATAGAGATCAATCGTGCAGCGCCGCCTGCCCGCGTTATCGTCAATGCGCGAACTGGCACCGTTGTCATCAACGGTGCCGTTCGTGTTGGCCCTGCCGCCGTCAGCCATGGCAAATTGACTGTCCGTGTCGACGAAAACCCGATGGTGGTGCAACCCGCGCCGTTCAGCGCTGGCCAAACCACTGTTGAGCAAGCGAGCGACATTAGCGTCGAAGAAACCCGAAATCCCGCATTCCTATGGGACAAGGGTGCGTCGCTTTCCGAAATCGTCAAAGCCATCAACCGGTTGAATGTTTCACCTGGCGATCTGGTCGCGATATTGGAGGCCTTGTCGCAGGCAGGTGCGTTGAGCGCGGAGCTGGTGGTCATATGATAACGCTTAAACCGATAAGCGCCCCGGCCACCGCCGCGCCAAAGCCTGACCCAGAATTGCGCAAGGCTGCCGAAGCTTTCGAGGCCGTCATGCTGCGGCAGATGATGGCAAGCATGCGCAAGGCAAAGCTTGGCGACGACATCATGGGTTCAAGCGCCACCGACAATTTCCGTGAAATGGCCGACGCACGCGTGGCCGACAGCATATCCGCATTGCGGCAGTTCGGCATTGCCGACCTGGTAGAAAAACAACTTAAAGGTTCAAGATGAGCGACCTGCTCGCCATAGGCGCATCGGGCGTGAAGGCATATGGCCGTGCGCTGTCGGTTGTGGGCGATAACATCGCCAATGCCCAAACCGATGGGTATGTCCGGCGCACGGTTCGGCTGGAGGAAGCTCCTGCCGCAGGCGACGTCGTTCTGTCGCGCAACAGTATCCGCCCGGGTGGGGTCAGCGCCGCTGGCGTCACACGCGAGTTGGACCAATGGTTGGTGGATGACGCGCGCACGGCCTCCGGCGAAGCCGCGCGACAGTCGGCGCGTCTGAACTGGATATCTGCGACCGAAAGCGCGCTTGGCAATGGCGGCAATGATATCGGCGCCACCGTAACCCAGATTTTTGCAACCGCTGATCAACTGAGCGCCAACCCGAATGATGCCACTTTGCGGCGTCAGTTTCTTAACAATGTCGATGAAAGCGCCAGCGCGTTCCGGCGGACATATGATGCATTGAGTTCCATGGCAAATAGTGCTGCGATGGAAGTGAGCAGCGCAGTGGATCAATTGAACACCGACTTATCAGCGCTTTCCCGGGTCAATGACGGCTTGCGCCGCGCACGCGCCGGGTCAACCAATGAAGCCACCTTGTTTGACGAACGTGATCGCCTTGTCGGCAACGTCGCCACCGCGATAGATATTGATATCCATTATGACGCAAACAATGCCGCCATTGTCCGCACCCCGGCAGGCGTTCCATTGGTCGAAGGTAATAGCGTCGCCACCGTGAATCTTGGCGTGTCCGCAGGCGGGCTTTTGTCCTTCGGCGTTGCTCCTGCAACTTCACTTGCACCCGCGTCGGGTCGACTTGCAGGCCTGACGGATGGCGCAGCACATATATCCACCCAGCTTGCGGCACTGGATTCGCTTGCGGCACAATTAAGCACTGCGCTGAATAGCGCACATCAGGCAGGCGTCGATGCCAATGCTTCTGCTGGAAAGCCATTGTTGAATTTCAATGGCTCTGCCGCCGACTTGACCGCAACCGCGCTTGCCATAGCAGACGTTGCGACCGCAAACGCAGCGGGCAGCAACGGCAATATTCTGGCCTTCAACGCCGTCCGCACGAGCAGCGGCATTGAACAGGATATCAGCGCCTTCATCACGCAACAGGCGCAGATAGCATCCGCAGTTCGCGCGCAAGAGGCCGCGGCCAGTGGGCGGCGGGACGGCGCATTTGCCGCACGCGACGCCGTTGGTGCAGTCGACCTCGACCGCGAAGCTGCGGATCTGTTGCGGTTTCAGCAGGCCTATGAAGCTGCGGCCCGAACGATTCAGGTCGCACGGGAAACCATGCAGACCATACTCAACATCTTCTGAAAGCCCATGCGATGATTAACGGAACCGGAGGCCGCATGACGCAGGAAGCCACACGCCAAGCGCGTCTGGCGGCGCAGATTTCGGCAAAGCAAACGCAAATATCCACCGGCAAGCGTCTTCAGCGCGCGTCGGATGATCCAACGGCGGCAGCGCGCATTGCGGACCTGAGCCGCATGCAAACCAATGACAACGCGCGCGCGCGCAACATCAGCTTGGGGATCAGCATGACGGCGCAAGCTGACGCACAGTTGCGCAACATGTCCCACCTGCTGGCGCGTACGCGGGAGTTGACCATTTCAGCCGCAAGCGTCGGCCTTACCCCGTCTGACCGCACGACCATGTCACTCGAAATACGCGCCATGGCGGACGAAATTGATGCCATGGCATCCTTACAATCCGCCACAGGCGACGCGCTGTTCGCAAATAACGCTGCGAACCCAATCCGTTTTGACGACACCATCGCCTTCGCGCCAGTGCCCGCACGTCAGGCCATTTTTGAAACGGGCGGCATTGCGATTACGCAAATCATGCGGGATGCTGCCTCTGCTATCGCGGCGGGCGACCTGCCGTTAATAGGCGCGGCGTTAACGGCGCTGAACGGGGCAGTAAATCATGCCGCCGATGCCCAGGCGGAAATCGGTGTTAATGCAGCGCGGCTCGACCGGTTGCAGGAATTTTCCGCACAGCGCGGAATCACGCTCAGCGAAGAGCTTTCGAAGCTTGCCGATACGGATTTGAGCGCAGCTATTGCAGAGCTTAAAGCAATGACATTAACGCTTGAGGCTGCACAGGGCGCTTTTGCGCGCATTAACCGACGCACTTTAATGGATTTTCTTGCTTAGGGTCAGGACTACTTAAATCCACCTTCGCGGTTTGAGGCCATAATGTTCAGTGCAAGGCGGCAGGACGTCAAAATAGCTTCGATCTCGCAAGCAAAATGCCCTGCCAGGCAGAATGAATGCCTGCGGCGGACATTTTCCGTCGATATCTTTGCCATTTTGACGCCGCAAAGGTGAATTTAAGTGCTCCTGACCCTAAAAACAGGCGCAATAATCGGCGGGCCCAGCCGTTTAACCAGCGGACAGTTCCACGCAGAGGGCAGATTTTTCATGTTAGCCATTATCGGTATCGTTGTTTTGCTTGTCATGGTGTTTGGCGGCTTTGCGATTACCGGCGGCAATCTGGTACCCGTGATGAAAGCCTTGCCAGCCGAAATGCTCATCATCGGCGGCGCCTGTGCTGGCGCATTAATCATCGGCAACTCGGTCAACGACTTAAAGTCTCTTTGGGCCAGCCTGCAGAAGGTGTTCAAGGGTCCGCAATATGTAAAGCAGGATTATCTGGACTGCATCTTCCTGATCGCCAAGTTGATGAAAATGATGAAAATCGACGGCCCGGTTGCAATTGAATCCCATATTGAAGATCCCGACAATTCTGCAATCTTCAGCGAATATCCAAAATTGCTCACGGACAAGACGCTCATTCACTTAATCTGCGACACCTTGCGGCTTGTAGTGGTGTCCTCCGGCACGCTTGACCCGCATGCCGTCGAAGAGGTGATGGATAACGCCATCAAGAACCATCATCACCATAATATCAAGCCCGCAGACGGCTTGCAGGGCCTTGCCGATGCGTTGCCGGCGCTTGGTATTGTGGCGGCGGTGTTGGGCGTGGTGAAAACCATGGGTTCTATCGATAAGCCGCCGGCTATTCTTGGCGCTATGATTGGATCGGCTTTGGTTGGCACATTTTTGGGCGTGCTGCTGGCTTATGGTCTGGTCGGCCCCTTTGCCAACCGCGCGCGCCAAGTCATTGAGGCCGATGCCGCAATTTATCATGTCGTCAAACAAATGATCATTGCCTCTCTGCACGGCCATCCGCAGCCATTGGTCATCGAGGCGGCACGTTCGGGCATCGAGCATTCCAACCAGCCCAGCTTTGCTGAGGTCTTTGACGGGATGCGAGGTCGGTAATGCCTAAGCCCGTCGCGCCAGTCCGTCCGGTCATTGTCAAGAAAATCTATGAAGCGCCGCATTCTGCGCATCATGGCGGCGCTTGGAAAGTTGCTTATGCCGACTTCGTAACGGCGATGATGGCATTCTTCCTTTTAATGTGGCTTTTAGGCGCAACGACGGAAAAACAACGCAAGGCGTTGGCAGACTATTTCGCGCCGACATTGGTTGCGAGCAAACAGGATACGGCAGGCTCTACGAGCTTTTTTGGCGGCGATTCGATCACTTCGGTCGACAATTATCCAAATCGCGCCGGCCAAACAGGCACGCGCAGCATTACAATCCCTAGCGAAGCGACGGGTGGTCCCAAAGAAGCAGCGGGACTTGGACAGGATAAAGCCAACTTCCAACAGGTCCGCGAAAAGCTAGCGAAGAAGGTTAATTCAGACAAATCAATGAAGCGATTTGCCCGAAGCGTTCGCATTACCGAAACGCGCGAAGGCATGCGTATCGACCTGATTGACGATGCCAATTTTGCCATGTTCATATCGGGAACCGACATCTTGACCCCCGATGCCATTAATCTTTTGACTCAAGTCGCCGATAGCTTGCGCGGTCTGCCAAACGGCCTGATCATCCGGGGGCATACCGATGCGAAACCTGTGTCAGCACGCTTAGGCATCAACAACTGGCAAATTTCCTCCGCCCGCGCAGAAGCAACCAGGGCCCATTTGGTCCGGTCAGGTATTCCCGATTCGCAATTCTTACGCATCGAAGGCGTCGCAGACCGCGAACCCTATTTTCGAGACAAGCCGGACGATTCGCGAAACCGGCGCATGTCCCTAACGCTTGGCTGGCGGACGGTCTCAGAGGGCAGATAGCATCTCAAATCGGATGTAACATTTTGTAAAATAAATCAGTAGAATAACAACTGCATTCCATATCGGAACGGAATCGAATTTCTGTGCATTTTGTTAACCTTCTGTTTACTTTCTTATCTAATCTAAACCCCGACGTTTATTTTGTTGGGAAAAATAATGAGTTCAAATATCTGTGCCGTCCAGACGGCAGCCGCAAAGCCGATCGCGATCGAAGAATATTTGCTTGGTGATAGCGCGCCAATGATTCTGTTGCGTAACATGGTCCGACGCGTAGCAAACTCCACGGCCTCCGTCATGATTTGCGGCGCGTCCGGTTCGGGCAAAGAGGTCGTCGCGCGCGCCATTCATGCAACCGGTCTGCGCGCGTCCAAACCTTATGTCGCGCTGAACTGTGGCGCTATTCCGGCGGAATTGATTGAATCCGAATTGTTTGGACATGAACGCGGTGCGTTTACGGGCGCACAGGCGCGCCGCACCGGCCATTTCGAAAATGCCGATAAGGGCACGCTGTTTTTGGACGAGATTGGCGACATGCGTTTCGACATGCAGGTTAAACTTCTGCGCGTTCTGGAAGATGGTTTGGTGTCGCGCGTGGGCGGCAACAGCGCGTTACCTGTTGATGTGCGCATCATTTCTGCGACGCATCAAAATCTTGAGCAGGCCATTACCAACGGACGTTTCCGGCAGGATTTATATTTCCGCTTGGGCGTCGTCCTGCTGCATGTGCCAACGCTCGCCGAACGGGTCGAGGACATACCCCAATTGATTGCCCATTTTCAGCGTGGCAAAAATAGCACCGAGAACTGCCATTTTGACAATTCCGCAATTGCCCAACTGCAGGCGCATGATTGGCCCGGCAATGTCCGCGAACTGCGCAATATTGTTGAGCGCGCAAATGTGTTGTTCCATGGCGAGACGATTGACGCCTTTGGTGTTGACCAATTGCTTGGGTTCACCGCACCCCGGATGAACGTAGCACCACGCGCCGCAACATTGCCCGATCCTGTCCCGACCAAGCCGCAAACATGGGACGCGCCCATCGACCTCAAGGCGCAAATTGAAAGGATTGAGCTGGAGCGGATTCAAACTGCCCTTGGCCGCGCCGATGGCGTCATATCTGAGGCCGCGCGCTTGTTAACGCTCAAGCGCACCACCTTGATTGAGAAAATGCGCAAATACGGCGTCGACCGCGTCGTGCTTCAATAGGGCCAGGGACCGCCGAAACGATAATGCCTGTTGCGCCAACTTACGCGCTTTGCTAGGGGCCGCCTCCTACCTGTCTAGGCGTGTGCGGCCATGGCGGAATTGGTAGACGCGCAACGTTGAGGTCGTTGTGGGCGAAAGCCCGTGGAAGTTCGAGTCTTCTTGGCCGCACCATTTTTTACTCCATCGATCTAGCGCAAAGCTCGTGCCTCCAAGCGTTGATGACCGCATGTCCCGTTTCGCGCAATGCCGGGTAAAACCACAGGCGGACGACGTGCAGCATTATTTCGGGGATAACGCTCCTGCGACCGGAATTGATGCAGCACCCGTCGTCCCAGCGCAGGCTGGGGCCTATCGCGCCTGTCGATCTCGCCAGACACACGTGATGGCACCAGCCCGCGCTGGGGCGACGGTGGTTTTTGCTGAATGGGTTGGTTTAGGGGATGGCGCAACTGTCGCTGGAATTCTCCCTAAGTTTACAAACATATACCCAAAACGCGGTATTTCTGTAAACTTACCTCGACTTTGCGAAGTTAGCTTACCGGGTCCGAAAGCCGGGCTGGGGTTCAACACATTCAAAGAGCCGGTCGCGCAACAAATGCGGGAGTAACTCTCAGAATCTCAAAACAAATCCTACATTGCAAGCGAAACCTATTTCGGGGTTATCGCTCCTGTCACCGAAATTTGCCAGATTGGCAAGTAACGTCATGGAGTTACGTCAAACATTTACACGTCGGCACCCGCTCTAGGCCGCAAAGCGCACCCTATATTCTGGCGGGTCATGGTCATTTGCGAACACGGCATAATCGCCAATGCCGATCTGGCGGCTGATTTGGCCACTGAACCAATCCGAAGGACGTAAGACCAAACATGGAACCCGCGCGGGCTATTGGGGGGTCGTGACATCCGCATAACTCAATCCCATTTCGGCGTCTTGGCAAATTCAGCTTCGCGAAAGGGCGTTTCGTTGAACAGATAAGGGTAATAAAAGCGCCGCAGCCGTTCATGATAGATGCGAATGCGATCCTGATAGGCAAGGCCTGCGCGCATATCCGTTTTTGCCACGCGATGGAGAAGCGTCTGGACGCCCACGGCAGGCAGGAGGACGCCGGTACGAACGGTCAAGCTATCGCGCCTTTCCAAGCCGGCACGATAGGCCTTTGCTTGGTCGCCAGCGGCAAGATCGCCCAAATGCTGGAAAGCATAATACCATTTCCAGTGGAAGCCGCCTTCGACCGGTTTGGTGTCTTTCCATTCGGGATGGACCTTGAAAAAGGCCTGCATTGTTTCCGCCTTGGGCCGATCCCAACCGCCATGGATTTTCTCACGCTGCGCAAGCGTGAGCTCTACACCCTGACGCACCGGCACTACCATGTTGATAGCGAGATGCGCCATAGCAGGAAGGATTAACGTGAGCACCAGCCAGCTTGCCGCCAATGTCGCGGCATTGGTAACCGAGCTCCAGCCCCGACTACCGATCCACAGGCAGAGCAGGGTCCAGAAGACAAGATACGCCGCGGAGACCAAAAAGAATATTGCGATGCCGCCAATATGCGCACCCGAAATCATGGCACCAACGGCAAAGGGTAGCACCAGCATCAGCCACAACGCACCCAGCCGCAGGACAATGCGCCGTCGCCATAAACCGCGCTCGCTTCGCGCCATGGCGGCGAGCAGATTGAAACGGCCAGCCTCTCGCTCGCCAGACTTGAGATCATGGAGCAATATGATCACGAGCAAAGGCGCAATATATGTCAGCACAAACGCCCAGTCGAAACGGCCCGGCAGCGCCAGCTCCGCATTGTAATTTTCGCTTTCATAGAGTTGCGCCTCTAGTCCCAGCGCCCGGACGCGCAGGATATAAGGGGCAACATCGCGTTGGCCGATGGCGGCAAAGGCGAGCGCAGATGGCGCGTCCCATGTCGCATGGAAAGTGTAATAAGCGGCATTTCCGGCATCCCCTTCCTTGGACACCCATTTGGCAATGGACGCGACGTCGGCTGCCTGTTGCGGCTGGATACGCGCGATAATGTCCCGCTGACGTGACATCTCGGTCATGCCCGCCCAGACACTAAAGATGGATAGAATTGCCATTAACAAAAGTGCGGGCAGCGCCAGACGTTGCCGCAGGAAAAGCCGAGCTTCGAGCGTCCATAAAGAACTCATGCCGTTGCCTCCAGCCGCCTAACCGTAAAGTGCACGCCCATGAGTAAGGCGACAAGCCACGTCAGGAGCATTGCAAGACCTGGCAAGGCGGCCTTCACTTTTTCCGGTGTCGAGACACCGCGATAATTGAAGTCGGGCACGTCTTGCCAATTCTTCGGATCGATCCGCACACGGCGCGCAGCCTCCGGATCCTTGTTGCGATTGCTGTCGTCGGCATAGGCAATGGATTTCGCCTGCAATTCGTTAAGCTGCTGCACAATATCGAAGCGATAAGCCTCCGATTGCGAAAGGAAGCGTCGATGTCCCTCAAGATCGGTCCCCGCAATCGCCATCGAGGCGCGGCGCAGCGCGATGGCTGGGCTGAATAGACCTACCAAATCGGTTTGCTGGCTTTGCGCTTTTTGCGCTTTGAACTGACGCGTTGCATATTCATCGAACAGTTTGGATGTCAGTTTTTCGCCTTCTAAAGCCAGCAGTCCACGATAGTTGACGGGCAGGTCTTCAACCTTGTCCACGCCATATTGTTGAAGCGTGCGTGCCTTGAAAGCGCTGAAAAAGGGATCGTCCGGATTATGGCTATCGCCCATCGCCCGTAAATCCCTCTGGATTGCAATATCGGTTTCCAATCGCGTTAGCGCTGGATTGGCGGCGAGCGCCAAGTCCGGCGCAATGCGCGGCAGCAGGATCACGGCAAAGGCCCATATCCCGATCAGCGCCATAAGAGCGGTGCGCGCCTGCGCGGCAAGCGCCGACGCTAATGTTATCAATAACACCCAGATCGCAAGGTAGAGCGCATAGCCGCCAAGCATTAAGAGGCCGGGAACGCGCGCTGCACCCTCGACCGTAATCAGCCAGCCCAATGCGAGCGCAGCCGGTGCGAGCATCAGCGCGGCTATCGTCGCCAGCCCCCATGCCTTTCCCAACAAAAGGCTGCGTGCAGATACGCCGTGCGCAAACATCTGCCGGATCGTGCCCCGCTCACGTTCGCGCGCGACAGCGCCAAAGCCGATAAAGATAAGCATCAATGGCGCTAGCACTTGTAAGACGAATGCCGGGGTCAGTTGACCGAAGCGAACGAGCAGTGAGCTTTGGCGGACATCGCCAAAGTTGGCGCTGTTTTGCCGGTGGCCTTCAAGATAGATGGTGTTGCCGGTGAAGGCATCGACGCCGGGATCGAACGCGGCCAGGACGGGGAGCGGGCGGAAAACGAAATGGCCATAATGCACCATGCGGTGCGGGTGGCGTGCGGGGGCACCATCAAAGGCGGCATCGGCCTGTTGCTGGAAGCGGGCGCGAATGGCGTCGCTGTTATCTCGGCTACTGATCGACGTCAGCGCCGCCAGAATCGACAACGCAATCAACATCAAAAGCCCAAGCATAGCGACGCGATTGCGTCGCAGCAGCCGCCATTCATCGCGTGCAATCAGCCGTATCGCATTCATGCGGCGACGGCCTCTCCATAACGGCGGTGGAGCGCCATGACATCAAAGCCTTGCGCGCGGCTTACTTCTTCCACAATATGCCCGGCATCAAGGAAACCTATCCGATCGGCGCAATCCGCCGCCCCCAGCAGATCGTGCGTCACCATCAGGATCGCGGTGCCGCGCGCCTTTAATGTCGAAAGCAGCGCATTGAAATCCGCCGTCGCCTTGGGATCGAGGCCGGACGTCGGCTCGTCGAGCAACAGCACAGGCACCTGCCGCACCACCGCCAGCGCAATAGCCACCTTTTGCCGCATCCCCTTTGAAAAACCCGATAGGTTCCGGCTGCGCGCTTCACTTTGCAGGCCTGCGGCATCAAACGCAGCCTCAATGTCCGTGTTGCTGTGGGCTTCACCCGCCAGCGCCAAGAAATAATCGACATTCTCCCGCGCGGTCAGATGCTCGTAGAGCGCGACATTTTCGGGCAGATAGGCGATTTTGTGGCGCGTGGCTTCTGGATCATTTGCCGGATCAGTTCCGGCGACAACAACCTTGCCTGCGCTTGGTTTCAAAAAACCCAGCAAGGTCGACAGCGTCGTCGATTTGCCCGCACCATTGCCACCCAGTAACGCATAGATTTCGCCTGCTGCGACCGTCAGCGAAAGATCGTGGAGTACGAGCTTCCCACCGCGCGCAACGCGCAAATCAGATATTTCAATCACGGCCATCAGAAACTGACCCGTGCACCTACCGTGAACGCGCGCGGGCTGCCTGGCGCGACCCACAGACGGGCAAAGCTATTCGTAAAATAGGTTTCGTTGAACAGGTTTTTGACGTCACCGAAGACTTCCAACCCCTCTATCAGTTCGGCCTTAGCAAAGGCGCGAACCAGCGTGTAGCTGGGCAGGAAGAAGTTGGTGGCTGTCTCCCCCAGTCGTTCGCTGACATGCTGTATGCCAGCACCAAAGGTCAGGCCGCGATCATCGCCGATGGTAAAGCGCTTTGAGAGCTGCGCATTGAGGCTGTGCTTGGGAATATTGATCAACGGATCGCCCGAACGGATTTGTAAGCTGAAATTGGGATCGAGTACGTCGGCCTTCGCTTCGGCATCGACATAAGTGTAGGAGAAGAGCAGATCGACATCGCCGGGCAACCTGCCCGCAAGATCAAATTCAAGGCCTGCGCTGCCCGCCTTGCCGACCGGAATCGAGAATCCGGGATTGGCAACATCGGCTGCGAGGACATTGCGCTTTTTCAGATTGAACAATGAAATTGTGCCGCTCAAGCTGTTGTCGAACAGCCCGAATTTGGCTCCGGCTTCAAAAGATTTGCTAAACTCCGGATCGAACACATCGCCATTGGCGCGCGCGCCAAGGTTGGAGCGGAAGCCTTCGCCATAAGCCGCATAAAATGACACTGCTTCGCTCGCCTTAACAACCAGCCCGAATTGCGGACTGACCCGGCTGAACGAGCGGTTCTGACTGACGCTTGTCGCCCGGTTAAGCGAACGAACATCATAGTCGTCATAGCGCAGGCCGATCCGAACCTGGAGCGCGTCAGACAGGCTGATCTGATCCTGCAGATAAAAGCCATAGGCCTTTTGCTGATCGAGCCGGTTGGTCAACGGCCCCGTCACGGGAAGGGGGAAGCGTCCATAGACGGGGTTTAATATGTTGATCGCATATTGCGCGGCTTCGGTTGACGTGGCGGTTACTGACGCGGGACGGAAACGCTGGAAAAGCTGGCCATTGTCGAATTCGTCATAATCGACACCAACCAGCAAGCGGTTCCGCAATCCGCCAAGCTCGAAATCACCCGACAGCTCGCCGCGCACAACGAAATGTTCGCCTTCATAGTCGCGGAAGCGGCGCTGTCGCGACAACACATTGGGTGTCGCGGGGCGGCCAAGAAACTGCCTGCCACTGGCAAGCTCGGCTTCGCTGGAAAAGCCTTCCAAATCGGTTTCACGATAGCTTGTGCCGATCAACACACTCCAATCATCCGAAAACGCGTGCTGCAATTGCAACTGATGACCGGTTACTTTCGCCTCAAGCGGTCCGTCGCCTGGCTCTCCAAGAAAATTGCGGCGCGGCATGGCGTTCAGATTGCCACCAGGCGCAACGATGCCGCGATCAAAGTCAGCCTCGCTGTGCGTCCACTCAAGCTCATAGCTGAGTACCGTGTCTTCTGCGAGCTTCAAGGCGACGGAGGGCAGAAAGCCATAACGCTTGCTGTCAACCGTTGTTCGGAAACTGTCTGATTTTTCGAAGAATCCGATCAGGCGCACGGCGATGCTCTCACCAACGGGCAAGTTGGCATCCGCATCAAAACGGACCCGGTCGAAACTGCCGAACAGGCCTGACGCGTTGACCTTCAGGGCATCAAATTCAGCCTGTTTGGTAATGATATTGACCGTACCACCCGGCTCTCCGCGCCCATAGAGCGCCGCTGCGGGCCCCTTCAGCACTTCAATCCGTTCGACACCAGCCACATCACGCGACCCGCCAAAGCCGCGCCCGCCATTGAAGCCATTGACCAGATAGCCGCTGGGCAAATTCTCGTCGCCCGCAAAGCCACGCACTGCATAACTATCCCACAGGCCGCCAAAATTATTCTGTCGGGAAACGGAGGCGTTCAGGTCAAGAGCATCTGTCAGGCGTAAGATGTTATTGTCTTCCAAGGTTTCGGAACTGATCACGCTAACCGCTTGTGGGACTTCTTTCGCTTCAAACGCGCCCTGATAGGCTTGGCGGATGCCTGTAACCGTAATTTCGGCATCCGCACTCTCTTCAGCAAAGGCCGGAACGGTTACAAGACATGAGGCACCAGCAAGCAAAATCGAAATAGAGCGCAAGACATTTTCTCCCTGAATATTCGATACATACGCCTCAGGTGATATAATATCATTACATTGTCAACCCCTCATTACCGCCTTTTGCGTCGGAATTCAAACGGACGAGCATTTTATCGTGCTTAAATGTCAACAGATGCTATGGCCGACACATGCAGTCCAAGCCTAACCTCAACACCCCCGATAAATCATTTGTCGCTGAAAATGATGCTCTTTTGGAAGCGGTCCGACACCTTATCGAACAGGTGCCAAGCGATCCCGCTTTGGCCTTTGACACCCTGCCTACATATCTGCCCGATACTGGCGCAGGCGAGCGGGAATTGTTGCCCGATCTCGCCGCGTTGGTGCTTGGCGGTGCTCATCGGCTTGATAACGAATTGTCCTTCGCGCACATGGACCCGCCAACACCGTGGCTGACGTGGGCGATGACGCTTTGGAACGCACGACTAAATCAGAATCTCTTACATCCCGCAACCGCGCCAATGGCACGTAAAATCGAAGAACGCACCATTGCGTGGCTCGCCCCATTTTTCGGGATGGACGGCGGTCACATGGTGCCAGGGTCAACGGTCGCAAACCTGACTGCGCTTTGGGCCGCACGCGAACTTCGAGGGGTTGACGAGGTCGTTGCCCCAGACACGGCGCATGTTTCGGTCGAGAAGTCGGCACGACTGCTTGGGTTACGTTTTCGGCCGCTGCCAACGGACGGTCAAGGCCGCCTCCTGCCTGACGCGGTTGCGGGATTAGATTGCGCCTGCCTCGTCCTCGTTGCAGGTGCAACATCGACCGGCGTTATCGATCCGTTACATTTGTCAGGCTCCGCAGCATGGACGCATGTTGACGCCGCATGGGCAGGGCCACTGCGCTTGAGTAAAAAATATGCCGGGACACTCGATGGAATCGAACTAGCGGACTCGGTGGCAGTTTCTGCGCACAAGTGGCTCTTTCAACCTAAAGAATCTGCCTTAGTTTTTTTTCGCGATGCGGCGATGGCGCATTCGGCGCTGTCCTTCGGCGGACCTTATCTCGCTGCGCCCAACATTGGTTTGTTGGGATCACATGGTGCGACAGCCGTGCCGCTTTTCGCGACATTATTGGCCTGGGGTCGCGATGGACTCGCGTCGCGACTTGACACTTGCATGGCGGCAGCAGAAAAATTTGCCGCCTTTGTCGAAGAAGACCCGCGACTAGAATTGCTTGGCCATCCTGAAACCGGCGTCGTTGTCTGGCGTCCACGTGACAAGACAGTTGACCAACTTTCGGCCGCATTGCCTGTCGGACTTGCTTCAAAAACGACAGTTGCAGGAACCCAGTGGCTGAGATGTGTGGCCGCTAATCCATCTGCCAATGTCGATGCCATCATTGACGCCATTCAGACAGTAATTTGATCAAAACAAGGTCTGCTGCCGCCCGTTACCGCGCTGCGTAACGTGGTGCGGAATGCCGGGAAGAATTGTGCGCGCGAGCCGCGCCATGGATATAGGCTTAGGGCCGAGCGTTGCGCCAACCGAACCGCAGTGGCAGCACTCACCCCAAATCGGCGAGCTGCTGCCCGGCATGAATGACCGCTCTCAATCTCTCCAACGATCCGAACCCGTAAATCCGACGAACTGCTTTTGCCCATGATCCACCTCCATGAGCAGTGAATCACAGTTCTCAATCAAAGGGAATCCCAAGAATTACATGATTCACATTTTCAGTGCGCCGCTCTAGTGCACTGTCACCGGAATTATGTCCACAACATCACCGTAATTCTATGAGTAGCTATGAATAACATTTTTTCAGGCGACGGTTGCCTAGGCTTGCCGCAATTCCTCGATAAAGCTCGTCAAAACGGCATCCAAATCAGCATAAACAGGTCGTTTGGCAAAATGCTGAGCCAGCTCGTTATTGATTTGTGAAATTGATTTTGCGTCCGTTGTTGATGCTGCCGCCCAAGCACGTCCGGGATGCAACGTATCCCACGGCGACCGTCGGTTCGCCCGAGTAATAGCTGAATCTCCATGCTTGCCGAGGCCGTATAAAATACTTGTTTCGCTGTTCCAGATCGGCGAGAAAAGATGAATCAGATAATCCTCAGCCGCCGTTTCCCAACCGCTTTGCACCACCAACGACCGAAACTCGAAATCCGTAAGGCTGAGCGTACTAGCGGCCTTGCCGATGTTCTTGCGATGATCAGTGAGGCGACCACAGAGCTTTGCGCCCTGCTCGCTTGGCGTCCGGGCATTGTTGAGCGCGGGCGACGCTTGACCGACGTAAATCGGAGTCTCGGTTCCAGAGATTGGTTGGTATGCCGGAAACGGGCCTTTATAGTATATGGCATAAACGCCAGAACCATAGAACTTTGGAATATCGGATAACGGATGGCGCTCTTGGGCAACCATAGCCAGCGCCACAAACCGTCCTACGACTTCAGGATTGCTCGGATCAAATACAGCGGTGGGCTGGGCGATTGGATCAAGCGTTGCAAGCAGCGCTGTCAATTCATCAATTGCCACCTTGATTTGCGATTCTATTTTCTTGCGCTTATGGCTCGAAACCAACGTACCCGTCGCCTCTGCCGAGAGGCGGCTTATACTCTCTTGAAGCGCAGTGATGTTATCAACATTAGCTATTCGGCTATTCATGCGCCCTCCACAAGTCGTGACGCAACACCGTCACCGATCACGCGAGCTAATTCAACAGGAACCGCATTGCCGAGCTGCCGCATGGACTCAGTCCATGAACCATGCAGTTGATAATCGTCTGGGAATGTTTGCAACCGAGCACTTTCACGCACGGTGAAATACCGCACCGACCCATCGGGGCGTAACAGCATATTCTCACCACCTGGCACCCCATGCACACCTGCCTTTAATGTCTTGGCGGGTAGGTCTAGCGGGCTACCGGTATGCCCCGGATAACTGCGAGCGCCCGGCTGATAGCGATGGTTATGGAAATGAAGTGCTTCCGCTTTTTTGTGTTCAGGATCAGGCAGGCCAATCATGGCATCCCTCACCGTTCGCCATGCACTTGTTGCTGGACGAAACGGTAGGCGCAATGCTCTCGCGCGTAACCTTGGATCGCCCAACGCAGCGACGTCAACTTTATGGCGATTTAAATATTCGCAGCCACGAAATTGATCCCACAATAATGCGTCAAATGAGTGAGTCTGTTCGGGAAACGACCACTCAATGCCAAGGTCCGACCGAAACCCAACGAACACCACGCGCTCGCGGCGTTGCGGCACTCCATAATCGGCTGCGTTCAACACACGATACAACACGTTGTATTTGAGGCCACTTTCTCGACCCGATGTATGATGCGCTTCCAGCCGCGCTAAGTGCGAGAGCCAATCTTCATCGGCCTTTCGTTTAAGTTCGGGATAAGTCAGTTGGTGAACAATGTATGCAAGATATGATGCGAACGACGCGCGGGTCAGGCCTTTGACATTTTCAAACACAAAAGCAGGTGGCTTCGTTTCTCGAACGACGCGCACGGCTTCGTTCCACATATCGCGGTGATCAGCTTGGGCTTTGTGCTTGCCACCAAGCGAAAATGGCTGACAAGGGGGTCCGCCGCTAACCAACGCAACCTTTCCTTCTAGCGATTGAAAATCAAAGTGACGAATATCGCCTTGTTCTGGCTCAGGCCACGATGCGACATGATGGACACTGGAGCGTTTGTTCTCCCGGATGGTATCGCAGCACCAATTGTCCCACTCAACTATCTTTTCTGGGTGAAAACCAGACTGACTTAGTCCCATCCCTAGCCCACCGGCTCCTGCGAAAAGTTCAATCGACTTCATGTGAGCGAGCCTCCGAAATAGGCAATGTTCTTTTTTAGTTCCACTCCCCTTCAACTGACTTTCCGAGTTCGTCAAGAACTTCGCGCCAATTTTTTAGACGGCGACAACACATGTCGCTTGATCCACCACCTACAATCACGGTAACGATCCACCAAATTATTCATAATTCCCAAAATGTCATATAATATCATTATATTGTCAACCCCTCACCACCGCCCTTTTGCGTCGGCTCACCAAATCCATACGCATTTGCATATCCGAGACATTCCGACACCGCCGCGTCTTGACGCAACCTCGCTTCAGTCTGCTTGGCGCAGCAGCTTTGCCATTTCGGTGTCATCCCATTCGACGCCGCCTGCAATCCGCCAGACCTCCTTGCCTGCGCTGTCATACAATATGGTCGTGGGCAGGGCGATGGCGTTGTTGAACGCGGCCAATATTGCGTTGTCGGCGTCGGTGTAGGGCACCAGATTCTGGACCTTAGTCTCTTTGAAAAAGGCCAAGACGGGCGTGCGGCCTTCAAGGTCTTGGGAGACCGCAATGACCGCCATCCGGTCCTTTTCCAGCTTTGCCAGCGTGTCCAGCGTCGGCATTTCGGCCTTACACGGCGCGCACCACGTCGCCCAAATGTTGAGCAACAACGGCTTGCCTTCAAAATCTGCCAAAGTCACATCCTGTCCGTCGGCGTCCGCAAAGGGCGCGGTTGGTGCCTTTTGGCCCGCAAATCTGTAACTAAGCGTCGCGCGGGTGCCATTTGCGCTCTCCAATATGATCTCGGCCTTGCCTGCGGCATCCGAGTTTGCAGCTAATGCGGGTTGCGCTTGCCCCTGGCCTGGGGTTTCTTTATCGCACCCGGTTAACAGCAAAAGGATTAGGGCAATTACAAAGTGCATGTCGGATTCCAATAGCATGTGGGGCGGCCGGTTCGGCGAAGGCCCCGGCGCAATCATGCGCGAGATAAATGCCTCCATCCCATTCGACAAGCGTCTTTGGCAAGAGGATATCGCGGGCAGCAAAGCGCATGCCGATAACTTGGCCGCAAGCGGCATCATTTCGGAGGCCGACAATGCTGCGATCCAAAAGGGGCTCGACGCCGTCCACGCCGAATATCAAGCCAATGGCGTGCCCGTTGATCTGACGCTTGAAGATATTCATATGGTCACCGAAACGCGCCTGCGGGAAATTATCGGCGAACCTGCCGCGCGCCTGCACACCGCCCGATCCCGCAATGATCAGGTCGCGACCGATTTCCGTTTGTGGGTGCGCAACGCCACACAGGAAATCGACGCTGGCCTGCGCGCGTTTCAATTGGCGCTTGTCGCCCGCGCCGACGAACATGTGGGCAGCATCATGCCCGGCTTCACCCATTTGCAAGTGGCGCAGCCGGTGACGCTGGGTCATCATTTGATGGCTTATTATGAAATGGCAAAACGCGACCGCAGCCGCTTTACCGATTGCCGCCGTCGCCTGAATCTCTCGCCCTTGGGGGCAGCGGCCTTGGCGGGCACATCCTTCCCGATTGATCGCACCGCCACCGCCGCTGCGCTTGGCTTTGACGGTCCAATGGGCAACAGTCTGGACGCCGTATCCGACCGCGATTTTGCGTTGGAGTTTCTGACGGCGGCGGCACAAACCGCCTTGCATCTGTCGCGTTTGGCCGAAGAAATGATTTTATGGGCATCACAACCCTTTGGCTTCATCGCCTTGCCCGATGCCTGGTCAACGGGCAGCTCGATCATGCCGCAAAAGCGCAACCCCGACGCGGCTGAGCTGGTGCGTGGCCATTCGGGGCGGATCATCGGGTGCATGAACAGCCTGATGATCACTATGAAGGGCCTGCCCCTGGCCTATTCCAAAGATATGCAGGACGACAAGCCCCCGGTGTTTGAGGCCTATGACCTGCTCGCTTTGTCGATTGCCGCGATGACGGGCATGGTTGCCAATGTGACGTTCAACGCAGGTCGCATGCGGGAGGTCGCAGATACCGGATTTTCCACCGCAACCGATTTGGCCGACTGGCTAGTGCGCGCATTTGCCATGCCCTTTCGTGAGGCGCACCATGTCACGGGCAGCATCGTCAAAAACTGCGAGGCACGCGGCATTGGCCTGTCGGAGATTGGCGCTGAGGATTTGGCAGCGATCAACCCCATGCTCGCAGGCTGCACTTTGCCCGACCTGTCGATTGATGGCTCCGTCGCCAGTCGCACCAGCGCTGGCGGCACCGCGCCCGTGCGTGTACAAGAAGCCATCGCTGCGGCAAAAAAGGAACTTGAGGCATGAAATTGCAACGCGTCCTGTTGGTAATCGGCGTCGCATTGGCCGCGACCGCATGCGGTAAGGTTGGCGACCTTGAACCGCGTTCGGGCAATGCCCTTCCGCCGCAGGCTTATGGTCAGACGACCGAGCAAAGCGCACGGAAATTAACGACGCCATCGGTGCAGGCGCGTACCGCGCGTACCGATGAATTGCTGAAACGTTCTGAAAGGCGGGAGGATGACCCCTTTGACGTCGCACCGGGGGAGGAGCCAAAGCCCTTAAACCCCGAAAAACAAACGCCACCTGCCAAAACCAATCCCGAATAAGTACCCATCATGAACCATTTTGATCTTATCGATGGCGTCTTGCACGCCGAAAACGTGTCGCTAGCCGATATTGCGGATGCCGTTGGCACGCCTGTCTATGTCTATTCACGGGCCACATTCGAACGCCATGCAGTGGTGTTTCGTGCGGCTTTGTCGGGACTTGATAACCCGCATTTGGCCTTTGCGGTAAAATCGAACCCGAATCTTGCTGTGTTGAAAGTTCTGGCGCGGCAGGGCTATGGCGCCGATGTCGTTTCGGGCGGCGAAATGGACCGTGCGCTGGCCGCCGGCATGGCAGCCGAAGATATTGTCTTTTCCGGCGTTGGTAAAACCGCCGAAGAAATGACCCGCGCATTGAAGATAGGCGTTGGCCAGTTCAACATTGAATCGGAAGAAGAAGGTCAGGAGCTGGCGGCGCTGGCCGCTGCGCTTGGCCTGACCGCGCAGGCCGTTTTGCGCATTAATCCCGATGTGGACGCGGGCACCCATGGCAAGATTTCAACGGGCAAGGCGGACAATAAATTTGGCGTCGGCATTGACCGTGCGCCGGGCATTTACGCACGGCTAAGCATCTTACCGCACCTGCACATGCGCGGTGTCGCGCTGCACATTGGCAGTCAGTTAACGAGCCTTGAGCCGCTTGAAACAGCCTTTCAAAAGGTAGGCGTGCTGCTGCAGGAATTGCGTGCGGCGGGCCATGTGGTCACGCATGTGGACTTGGGCGGCGGCCTTGGCGTGCGCTACCGTGACGGCGACAATCCGCCAGACCCCGCCGAATATGGCGCGATGGTCGCGCGCGTGACCAAGGATTGGGGCGTGCGGTTGATGTTCGAACCCGGCCGCGTTATCGCTGGCAATGCAGGCGTCTTGCTGACGCGCGTCATCCGCGTGAAGCCCGGTGCGGGCAATGCGCCGTTCGTTATCGTCGATGCCGCAATGAACGATCTGGCGCGCCCCGCGCTTTATGATGCCTGGCATGATTTTGAAGCGGTTGTGCCCAATGGGCACAAGATGCTAGCCAATATCGTCGGCCCGGTATGCGAAACCGGCGACACCTTCGCCATGGGTCGTGAGATTGACCCTGTTATGGCCAATGACCTTGCCATTTTCCGCACCGCTGGCGCTTATGGTGCGACGATGGCGAGCACATATAACAGCCGTGGACGGGTGCCCGAAGTTCTCGTCGATGGCGACAAGTTCGCGGTCGTGGCGGAACGGATTTCGCCTGAGGCGATCTTGGCGGCGGAGCATGTGCCCGACTGGCTGAAATAGGAAATCGCGTTGGATCAGTTGCCGATATTTGTGAACCTGAAAGGCAGGAATGTCATTTTGGTCGGTGAAGGCGAAATGGCCGATGCCAAAAGACGCCTGATACAACGCGCTGGCGGCATGTGTGTGGATGCGAGTCATAAGGACGCCCGGATTGCTTTTGTGGCAATCGCGGACGAAGACGACGCGTGCGCCGCCGCCGATGATTTGAAAGCGCGCGGTTTGCTCGTCAATGTCGTGGATAGGCCTGAAATGTGCGATTTCACCACGCCAGCGATTGTGGACAGGTCGCCCGTTTTGGTGGCGGTCGGCACCGGTGGGGCGTCGGCGGGCATGGCAAAGGCCATTCGCCAGCGCATGGAAACCTTATTGCCCGAAACCTTGGGCCCGCTGGCCGATGCGATTTCGGCTGCGCGCGCAGCCATACGCGAACGCTGGCCCGAGGGACCACAGCGCCGACGCGCGCTGGATCAGGGCTTTGCCGCAGGTGGCCTGCTGGACCCGTTTGGCAATCACGCGCCCGAAACCGTCGAAGTTTGGTTGAAAGCCGCCGAAGAGCCAAAGGGCGACCGCATAATCGAAATCGCGTTGCTGTCGGATAATCCCGATGACCTGACCTTGCTAACCGCGCGGTTATTGGGTGAGGCGGACCATGTTTTCCATGACGCCCATGTGCCAGCGGCGATCCTAAACCGTGCGCGCGCCGATGCGTTACGCCATGCAGGCCCGCCGCCCTTACCCGCGCCAGAGGGCTTGTCACTGTTCCTACGGTTGCCGTCCACGCATGGATAGGGCATGAGGTGGGCTTGAACAATATCAAGGTCGCCATGTCCGCTTTTCCATCGAAAATCTGTTTCTACGGCTGCGGCAATATGGGCAGCGCAATGCTGCGCGGATGGGTGGCTGCTGGCGTGTCGCCTGACATTTTCCATGTTGTTGACCCTGTCGCCGAAAACCTGCCTGCGGGCGTTGCGGTATCGCGCGCGTCACAAGAGGTTGCGCGGCCATTTGATGTGCTCGTGTTGGGTATCAAGCCGCAGCTTTTGTCATCGCTCGCACCCGACATTGCGTCATTGCTTGCGCCCGGAGCATGGGTGATTTCGATACTCGCTGGCACCACAACGCAAACCCTGTCGGAGGCATTTCCTTCCGCGCGGATTATCCGGCTGATGCCCAATTTGGCAGCCGCTATCGGCAAATCACCCCTTGGCGTGTTTGCGCCAAATGAAACGGAATTGGTCAAAACGGACATCGCAGCTTGGCTAACGCCTTTGGGGGCAGTCATTTGGATCGACGACGAAGCCCATATGGATGCGGTAACGGCGCTGGCGGGGTCGGGCCCAGCCTTTATCTACCGCGTCATTGATGCACTGACCAAAGGCGGGGAAGCATCAGGATTGCCGCACGCGGTGGCCGCGCAATTGGCCATAAAGATGACCGAAGGGGCGGCGATTTTGGCCGCGACGTCCCCCGAAACGCCGAAGGCACTCGCCGCGCGCGTCACCAGCCCGGGCGGCACAACTGCCGCTGGCCTTGCGGTGCTGGACGCCGATAATGCATTAGACAGATTGATGACGCAGACGCTGCGCGCTGCGCGCGACCGGGGGACAGAGCTGGCAAAGGGAGACGCCAAGTGAAAGGGAAATTCATATTGGCCTTATCTTGCGCCTTAGCGCAGCCGTCCGCCGCATCGGTAGCAACCCCGCCATCGACCATGGCGGGCTTTGCCTATGCGCAGCTTTCAAAGGCGCAGGTCGCGGCTATATTCCCTGCAACGATCGCGCGTAAATAAGATGGCATTTGGCAAACCTGATCTGGGCAGCATCACGCCAAAGGGCGCTGCCTTCGACCCCGCCTTGGTTAACAAGGTGATGGGTAAATTCGGCCATGGCGGATTTCTCAACATGGAATATGTTGGCCATGGCGACGACTGGGTTGAACTTGCGATTGATTGGCGCGACGACCTTGTTGCTGATCCCGACACCGGCATACTGGCTTCTGCCGTGATCATCAGCCTTATGGATAACGCCACCAGCATGTCGATCTGGACCAAGCTTGGTGAATTCCGTCCGCAAGTGACGATGGACCTGCGGATCGACTATTTGCGCCCCTCGCCCTCGGGTGAACGCGTTTATGGTCGGGGGATTTGCTACCATTTGACCAACAGCATCGGTTTTGTGCGTGGCTTTGCGCATAATGGAAACCCGGACGAACCCTTGGCGCATGTGACCGGCACGTTCATCCGCATTGGCGACCGCATATCATGATCGATAAGTCAGTCCTTCCGCCCTATGCCCGCGCGCTCGATATGGACATTGTCGACGAAATCCACGGCGTGCCGGTAATCGGCATGCCCTTTGCCGACCGCGTGCAAGGCCGGCCGGGCTTCCTGCATGGCGGGGCGATTTCGGGCTTGCTCGAGATTGCAGCTATCGCCGCCATTCATCAGGCGCTTAGGGCCAAAGGCAGCGATTCCAATATCAAACAGGTCAATGTCACTGTCGATTTCATGCGTGGCGGCCTAAACCAAATGACCTATGCAGTCGGCGAAGTGACGCGCCTTGGCCGGACGATGGCCAATGTTGAGGCGCGGGCATGGCAGGAAGACCGGGATAAGCCCATCGCCATGGGCTATATGCATTATCTGATTAAGGCAAAGCGTGCGGGTTAAGCCTCTCCATGCGTTTCGATAAGCGCGCTGGCAATGGCCTCTTCAGGCGTTTTGTCGCCCCAGATGATGAACTGGAACACCGGATAGAAACGCTCACATTCGTCAATCGCGACGTCAATGATGGTTTGCGCCTGGTCAACACCCAACAAGCCGTTTGATGCCATCAGGCTGCCATGGCGGAACAGCAATATACCATTGGCCGACCACATGTCGAAATGGCCAAGCCATAATTGTTCATTGATGAGGCCAAGCGCCGTGTAGACACTCGCCCGCTTGTCCGTGGGCACAGTGATATCCGGCAATATGATCAGTTGAAGCGCATTATCTTCCTCACGCCAGATCGCGCGAAGCTGATAGCTGGCCCAACTGCCCTTATATTCAGCGGTGATTTCGTCTTCACCATCCAGTTCAAATGACCAGCCGCGCGCCTCAAACAAAGCCGCGAGCATGTCTACGGGCGCGGATTCATCGCGCTCGAATTGCTCATATTGTTCGTCTGCGTCGTGCATGATGATTGCGCCTGTCGTGTTGTTCGAGTCTGCCCCCTGACGGACTCGCACGCAAGGGGCTTGCGGCGACGCGCAACATTAGGCTGTGGGCCAACTGTGGAAAAGTTCAATATTAACCTTTTGCCGGCTTGGTCGCTGGCTTCGTCTTGGCGGCTGCTGCGCCGCCTTTTGTCTGTAAGGCCGCTTCCAAGGCGGCAACGCGCTTACCAAGCGCATCGGCTTCAGCGCGGGCATTGGCCGCGAGGGTTTTGACGGCGTCAAATTCTTCGCGTGACACAAGGTCAAGACCGCCAGCCCACTCGCGCGCGCGTTCGCGCATGCTCGCCTCGGCCTCACGACCCATGCCCGCGACGGTTCCGGCAACGCCGTTCAAAACCTTAGCCAAATCGTCAAAAATGCGCTTTTCGCTTTGCATGTCATTCACTCCATTGCGGTCAGGGAATGGACCGAATTCAACCTATTTGGGAAGTCGCGACCGGAACGTAAAGGCTTTCCGCGTCGGGATTAAGCTGGTCGATCTGAAAATTCAGGATGGCAGCGAAACTTATCCACACCAAATACGGCACCATCAGCCACGCCGCAGCCTTGCGAACCCGCGCAAATACAAAGGTAGTGGCAATCGCAACGCCAAGCATGACGAGGATGATGAAAAATGCGGCTGTCACCTGATGCGCGCCAAAAAATATCGGCGACCAAGTGAGGTTGATCACGAATTGCGAGAGGAAAAGTGCGATTGCCACATTCCGATCCCGCGCGCCAGGCGCGTTCAACACCATCGCCAATGCAAGGCCCATCATGAGATATAAAGTGGGCCAAACGACGCCAAATACCCAGCCCGGCGGCTGAATATCGGGCTTAAGCAATGTTTGGTACCATGCGTTGTCGGCCGTCGATCCCGACATAGTGCCGGAGAGAAAACCGAGAAACATGATCGTCGGGATCACAAACAATGCCAAACGCACCAAGGACATGCGCGACTGCGACGAAGGTGCAAACTGGTTCATGACGAGGCTCCGATCTTGATCATCGCGATTCGGAGGAAACGCGTTCAAGTTCAACATAAGCATTGACGCCCAATAGAACAAGGCCGCCTACCCGGTTGGATAGACGGCCTGGAATGTGCGTGTCAGCGCACAACGCGCGCTGCGGCCTTTTACTTGCGTGTGCCGGTCAAGCCCATCGAACCAAAGGCACCAGCCTTCACCTCGCCGGTCATGGCATCGCCCGACACGGTTGCTGTGGCGTTCAAATGCATTGGCATAGGCACAGTGATGTCCATGCCCCAACTCAACGTATCGCCATCGACAGCGCCATTGGCAATGTCCATGGAACCCAGCCCACCCGACATCTGGCCCGAAAAGCTGCCGCCGTCGCTGTTGACGGTCAACACGGCTTTTTGGTCACCCATCGGGCTTTTGATTGTTACGTCCCAGTCGCCATCAACTGCTGCCATATCCTTGCTCCTTATTTAGCATTGTTGCTTGCACTGGTGTTAGCAGCTTCGGTCACCATTTCAATTGGCAATCCCAGTGCCTCCAACTGCGGTTTCACCTTCGCCGCGTCGCCGACAATCAACCAAGTGATCTTGGATGGATCCACCTTGACCCGCATTGCGTCATTCAATGCCTTGGCCGTCATCGCAGTATATTTACCCGCCAGTGTTTCGGCATAATCAAATGGACGTTTGTTCAAACGATCCGCCTGCATCTGGGCCAATACGGCAGACGATTGTTCATAACGGCCGGGCAGTTCAAGAACATTGCCCTTGATCGTTTTATCAAGTTCGTCCGGCGTAACCGGCTTTGCACCGTTAAAGTCCTTCAACTGGTCGAGCAACACTTTGACCGATGGTCCGGTCTGGTTGGTCTGCACTGGCGCGAACATGAAGAATGGTACGCGATCTTCGGCACCATTGATTTGGCTGCGCACGCCATAGGACCAGCCCTTGGTTTCCCGCAGGTCCATGTTGATACGCGACAGGAAGTCACCGCCGAAAATCTGGTTCGCCGCGCGCAGGGTCAGCAAATCGTCCGATCCCTTTGCATCCAGAACAAGGCCAGCGAGCACCAAGGATTGCGGCGAATTTGGACGATCAATCAGCAAAATTTTTGATGCAGGCGCTGGCATCGCAACCGCGAAATTCTTCGCTGGCGCAGGTGCGGCTGCGGGCTTCCACTTGCCGAAACGCTGTTCAAGCATGGGCTTGATTTCTTTCAGGCTGGTATCACCCACAACAAAAATTTCCGCCTTCGATGGATGCATCCAGGATTGATGGAAATTGGCAACATCATCACGGCTGATTGTCGCCACGGTTTCTGCATATCCGCTGCCCGTTTGTGGTCCACCATAAGGATGCGCCTTGCCATAAAGCAATGGCGGCAGGCGGCGCACGGCAACACCCTGTGGCTGGTTATTTTCCGACTTGATCCGGGTTAGTTGCTGAACACGAACGCGCTCCAGTTCATTGGTCGCAAAGGCCGGATTTTTGATAACATCCGCAAGCAGATCGAGCGAAAGGCCAAGATTTGGCTTGACCGCGCGCAGGCTGGCTACCGTCCGGTCGAGTGAAGACCCAACATTGACGTCAGCGCCCAATTTCTCTTCGGTTTCGGCAATTTGTGTCGAGGTCAGCGACGTTGTGCCTTCCATCAGCATCGTCGACATCATCGACGTTATGCCGCGCTTGTCGGCTGGGTCCGCTGCGTAACCAGCATTGAAGCTGACCGCGACACGGACCGTTGGTACCGCGGCGCGGCGCGCAAAGAACACCTTGATGCCATTGCTTAAGGTTGCTTCTTCAACCGTCGGGAAATCGAGCGCAGGCGTGCCTGTCGGTTCCGGGAATTTGCTGCGATCCTGAAAAGCAACTGGCGCCGGCACGGATACATCGTCGGCCCCTGGAGGCGCATAAAATGCAGGCGCAGTTAACGTGCCTGTCCGGCTACCTGATCCAGCGGCCACGTCTTGATACGCCTCGCGCTCACCGGGTTCGACGCGAATTTCAAGCACCGGGCGCGTCAGCCATTTCTGCATCGCGGCCTTCACCGCTTCTGGCTTTGCCGATGCTAGCCGCGCCAATTCCTTTTTGTAGAAGGACGAATCCCCCACAAATAACTCGCCTTCGGCCAAAGCGACGGCCTTGCCGCCAAAGCCACCAACTTGTTCAAGGCCGTCGATTTGCTGGGCAATGTTGCTTGCGGCAACGCGCTGCACTTCTTCGGCGGTCGGGCCGGTTTTGATGTAATCGGCCAAGATTTCATCCAGACGCTTCGCCACCGCATCGGCATCACCGCCGGGCTTTACGTCCGCTTGAATGTTGACCAAGCTGCCATGCACGAAGGGGATGAGGTAAGCAGATACGGCCACCGCGCTTTGTTCCTGACGCACCAAAATATTGTCCAGACGCGAGCTCGACAGGCCACCAAGCGCGTTCATCGCGATGAACAATGCATTTGCATCGGGGTCGGCAAGGCCCGGCACCACCCAGTTGCGATAAATACGCGTGGTCGGCACCTTGTCCTTCATGACGATTTTGACGTCTTTTTCGAGCGTTGGTATTGGCGCATTAACGGGTGCCACTTCCTTGCCGCGCTTGATGCTGCCGAACCATTTTTCCACCAATGGCTTCGCCTGCGCCGCATTGATGTCACCTGCCAGAACCAGAATGGCATTATTTGGACCATAATGGTCGGTAAACCATGTCTTCATATCATCCAGCGAAGCCGCCGACAGGTCTTCAAGGCTGCCGATCGTGCTATGATGATATGGGTGGCCAACGGGGAACAATGTCCCTGACTGCTTATATTCAACCAAGCCGAATGGCTGATTGTCGCCCTGACGCTTTTCATTCGACACAACGCCAATCTGGTTATCCAGCTTTTCCTTCGTCACAGCATTGAGCAAAAAGCCCATACGGTCGCTTTCGAGGAACAATGCGGATTCCAACGCCGTAGTTGGCACGGTTTGAAAATAATTGGTGCGGTCCAACCATGTGGTGCCATTCAGGTCGGTCGCGCCGATTTTCTTGGTATATTCAAAATAATCGCCCGGCGCATTTTCGCTGCCGTTGAACATGATATGTTCGAACAAATGGGCATAGCCCGTTTTGCCCTTTGGCTCGTTCTTGGACCCGACGCCATACCAGATGGACACGGCAACAATAGGGGCCTTGCGGTCTTCATGCACCAAAACGGTCAGACCATTGTCGAGGGTGAATTTTTCATGCGGAATATTTACCGCCTCGACCAATTTCGAAACGGGCGCTGCTGATTGCGCAAAGGCGGGTGCCTGCGCCGCGATCACCGAGCCCGACATCATAAGGGCGAGCGTTAGTTTACGTATCATATTCTGCTCCTATAGCTAAGAATCAATGCAGCTTGAGATAGCGACGACGCGGGCAAACACAATGTAATAGCGAAGCATTTTCGACAAACGACGTTCAGGGTCGATAACGGCGCTTTGCATTTTTGACGGCGTCGGCCCATTCGAAATGTACCGGCTTGTAACCACCTGCAACGAACAATTTCATCTGGTCTGTATAATGCGGCGATTCGGGGCGGGTGGTCGCCGAACCATAAGGCTGGATCGATTCTGATTGCACCTTGCCGTCCTTGTCCCATCGCATCAGCATGATGAAACTATCGCCATGTCTGACGCGCGCTTTGCCATCGGCTTGCTCTGCATCCCATATCGTTGTGGCACGCAAGGCATCGCTGCCGCCGAGCATAGGTAAATCGACGTCGCCGCGCCGTAGGCGCTGAATATCGGCCAGCGGCGGGTCGATGCGGCCAAAGCGTTTTTTGAACTCTGTGACAGCCTCCTGAAGCGTACGACGGGCATCGGGCATCTTGTCACCGCGCCAGTTTGGCCGCGCGCCAAAGCGGATGATGCGTTCGGCAAGGGCGTCCGCTCGGCCCTTGCCATCGCTTGACCAATCCCAGCTCGCGAGCAACTTTTGCGCTTCGGCAAGCTCGGGCGCGTCTTTCAAATCCAGCGCGGCAAAGGATGCCATCCACGCCCCGACCCAGCTTTTTTTGCTGTACATCATGTCCATCTTGATCGCGAGCAGCTCTTGCGGCGTGATTGACGTGTCGGCGGCCAGCAACTCGGTTGCGCGCAAGCCGCGATTCGTCATGCCACGCTCAATGCCCAGATACGGCGAATAAGCTAGCGGGTCCATTTCCGACCCCGGCCCTGCCGCCAGAAACGGCGTGTTATTGGCGTTCTGGACAAAGCCCGATGCAGGATCCACAATCTTGGGATAAAGGTCAAAGCCAACTGGCCCTTCCCACATGGCCGCCGATGTATCGCCCGGAAGCAGCTTGGTATAATCATATCCCGGCTTACGGTCGGGGAAGAGGGCGTTGTAAATATAGGCAACGCGGCCGGTCTTGTCGGCATAAATGAAATTCGTCGCAGGAATGCCGCCAATCGCCATCGATTGGGTCCATTCGTCCCAATTCGTCGCTTTGGTATTGCGATAATATTGCTCAACGACTTTTACATTGTCGATGCCCGCATAGCGGATCGCGAAATAGCCCTTGTCATTTTTGATAACGGGTCCGTGGATGGAGCGATATACCGTTTGCGGCACCGGAAGATTGAACGGACCTATTTTCACCGGCAACCAAACCCGCTTCGATGACAAAGGCATCCATTTGCCGTCATAACGATATTGGTCGCCAGCCTTGTTCATCACCAGTCTATAGACGTCGATCAGGTCGGGGCGGTTGACGGTATTGGTCCAACCCAAATGACGGTTGTGGCCAAGCAGGACAAAGGGCGAGCCGGGGAACAAGGCGCCAGCCATATCCAGCCCCTCACCCGAATGCGTAACGGCTTCGTACCACGCAACCTGACCTTCATAAGGCTGGTGCGAATTGGAAATCAGCCACGTCTTGCCATCGGCCATACGCTTGGGCGCAATTGCAAAGGCGTTGGAACCGTTCATTTCCGGATCGCGCCCGATGGGCGTCATCGGTGGCGCACTTTCCTTTGGCAGGGGTTTGCCTTCGGTCAATGCCCCGATGGCACCATCCAGACCATAGAAGAATGGCGCGCGCAGCACGAAGCCTGTGACAATGTCCTGTCCAGTAACGGGAAACAGCTTCGACAGCCGGACTTCTTCGGGATGTTTTGACACATAATGGTTCAAACCAGCGGCATATGCCTCTGCAACTGCGCGGACCTGCGGCGACAATTCCATATAGCGCGCCTCGGCCGTCTCCCGCGCGCCCAACAGATGCAGCACATAATCGACCTTGGCCCCATCGGAGCCTGCAAGCGCGCCATAGCGCCCACGCGTCATGGCAACGACATCCTGTATCGTCGAAAAATCATCTTCAGCATGGGCAAAGGCAAGGCCGTAAGCGGTGTCGGCATCGGTCTTGCCGTTGATGTGCGGCACGCCATAATTATCGCGGACAATCTCCACATCATAGGCGCGGGCTGGCATGTCATATCCGGTGGCCGCCAACGGCTCCCACAGCGCGCCTGCACCCGCAACGACACCGACAAGCGCCAAGGACGCCCACAAAAATTTCCGCATTATACGCTCCCCCTGCAATGAGACCTTGTCACATCGGTTCATTTGCTTACATATCCGGCATAACCAAGATTTACAGAAAGGATAGTCCCCCGATGCATCGCAGTTTCTTAACCCTCGCACTGGCTAGCGCCACAATCACCCCCGCTTTTGCGCAAGCCGACATGATTGGATCGGGCATATCGCCCTCGGCGGCGGCGCATTCGCAAACACGGCCAATCAATTTCGCGACGACCGCGCCAACGTCCGGCGCTTTGGTCATATTGATGCGTAATGCGACGCTGCCAGCCAACATGGTTGATGCGGCAACGACGCAGGCATTGAACGCGGCCATCGCTTCGGCAAAGTTTGAAGGCAAAGAGGGTAGTTCCTTGTCGCTACGCGGCATTGGCGGTTATGCGCGCATCGTCCTAAGCGGGGTTGGCGCGGAGGGCGACCGCATCACCCATATCCGCAACGCATCGGGCAAAGCGGCTCAGGATTTGCGCGATGAAGCCCAGCAGGTCACAATTACCGGCGGCCTGAACCAAGACGAAGCCGCTGCAGCCGCTTTGGGCTATGCCATGGGCCAATATCGGTTCGACCGGTATAAAACCGTGGACCGTAAAGCGCCGCCCACGAACGCAGTGACCATCATCAGCAGCGATGCGGGCAGCGCAGAGGCTTTATGGATGTCGCGCCATGCGGCCTTAGCTGAAGGCGTCGCCTTATCCCGCGATCTGGCGACTGAGCCTGCTAATGTCATCTATCCAGAAACCTTTGTCGAGCGTGTACGTGCCGCATTTGGCAATACCGCCAATGTTAAAATTGAAGTGTTGGACGAACCCATGATGCGCAAATTGGCCATGGGGTCGCTGGTCGGCGTCGGCCAGGGTTCGCGCCGCCCATCACGCCTGATGATCGTCGAATATCGCGGCGCTGGCGATGGCCCGCCATTGGCGATGGTCGGCAAGGGCATTACTTTTGATACCGGCGGCATATCGCTGAAACCCGGCGCTGGCATGTGGGAGATGAAGGCGGACATGTCCGGCGCAGCCAATATCATGGGCGCGCTGTTATCGCTCGCAAAGTCGAAGGCACCGGTGAACGTCATCGGCGTAGCCGCGCTGTCCGAAAATATGCCCGGCAGCAATGCGCAGCGTCCCGGCGACGTCGTGCGCACGATGAGCGGCAAAACCATAGAGATACTGAACACCGACGCCGAAGGCCGGCTGGTGTTGGCGGACGCCAATGAATATATCGTCGCCAACAAAAAACCCGGCGCTTTGATCAACATGGCGACGCTGACAGGTTCCATCGTTGCCGCACTGAACGACGAATATGCTGGCCTGTTCAGCCGTGACGACCGGTTGGCAGCAGCCATTGCCGCAGCGGGCACAGCAACGGGTGAAGAAGTTTGGCGGATGCCGCTCCACAAAAACTATCTCGATGATATGAAGTCCGACATTGCCGACATCAAAAACGTCGTTGAGGGTGGCGGACCGGGCGCAGGTCTGGGCGCGACCTTTGTTGGCTTCTTCGTCGACAAAAATGTGCCTTGGGCGCATCTTGATATTGCGGGCGTCAACTGGGCGGACAAGTCCGGGCCAGTGACGCCAAAGGGCGCATCGGGTTGGGGCGTGCAATTGTTGGATACGCTTGCCCGCAATTGGAGATAACATCGACGACGACGCATTTCCGTTGAATGGCCGTCGCACTTGTGTTGCGAAAATGCCGCATTACATTCTGTGTAGACATGGAGCCTTTGTGAACAAAGGCCCCATCGGCCATTTAGGAAATAGCGCATGAACCTCGAAAAATTCACCGACCGCGCCAAAGGTTTTCTGCAAAGCGCACAAACCGTCGCCATTCGCATGAGTCATCAGCGGATCGGGCCTGAACATCTCCTCAAAGCTTTGCTGGAGGATGAGCAGGGCATGGCGTCTGGCCTGATCAAGGCCGCTGGCGGCGACGCGGCGACCGCGTTGCGCGAAACCGATGTGGCGCTCGCGAAGGTGCCTGCGGTGTCCGGCGGCGGCGCGCAGCAGACCCCCGGCCTCGACAATGACGCGGTGCGCGTGCTCGATGCTGCCGAACAGGTCGCGCAAAAGGCGGGCGACAGCTATGTCACTGTTGAACGGCTTTTGCTCGCGCTGGCGCTTGCTAAGACCAGCACAGCAGGCAAGGCGCTGGCCGCAGCAGCCGTCACAGCCGAAGGGCTGAACGCCGCGATCAACGAACTGCGTGGTGGCCGCTCAGCCGATACCGCAGGCGCAGAGGACCGTTATGACGCGCTGAAGAAATTTGCGCGTGACCTGACGGAAGTCGCGCGCGCTGGAAAGTTGGACCCCGTCATCGGTCGCGATGAAGAGATTCGCCGCACAATCCAAATCCTTGCGCGCCGTACAAAGAATAACCCCGTGTTGATCGGCGAACCAGGTGTCGGCAAAACGGCCATTGCCGAAGGACTGGCCTTGCGCATCGCCAATGGCGACGTGCCCGATAGCCTGAAGCATCGCAAATTGCTGTCACTCGATATGGGCGCGTTGATCGCGGGCGCAAAATATCGCGGCGAATTTGAAGAGCGGCTCAAAGGTGTGCTTGACGAGGTCAAGCAGGCCGAGGGTGACATCATCTTATTCATCGACGAAATGCATACGCTTGTCGGCGCGGGCAAAGGCGAAGGCGCGATGGACGCCGCCAACCTCATCAAGCCGGCCTTGTCGCGCGGTGAACTGCACTGCATTGGTGCAACGACGCTGGATGAATATCAAAAACATGTCGAAAAAGACCCTGCGCTACAACGCCGGTTTCAGCCGATTTTTGTCGGCGAGCCTACCGTGGAGGACACGATTTCCATCCTGCGCGGGTTGAAGGAGAAATATGAACTGCACCATGGCGTGCGTATTACCGATAGTGCGCTGGTGAGCGCCGCCACCTTGTCGCACCGTTATATTTCCGACCGTTTCCTGCCGGATAAAGCCATCGACCTGATGGATGAGGCGGCGTCGCGCCTGCGGATGGAGGTGGAATCCAAACCGGAAGAGATTGAAACGCTCGACCGCCGGATCATCCAGTTAAAAATTGAACGCGAAGCGCTGGGCAAGGAAAGCGATGCCGCGTCCAAGGACCGTCTGGCCAATCTGGAGGGTGAGCTCGCCAATTTGGAGCAGCAATCGCTGGAACTGACGCAGCGTTGGCAGGCCGAAAAGGACAAGATTTCTGCCGAAACCAAAATCAAAGAACTACTCGATGGCGCGCGCATCGAGTTGGAGCAGGCGCAGCGGTCTGGCGACCTCGCCAAGGCGGGCGAGCTGCAATATGGCACGATACCCGGGCTGGAAAAGCAACTAGAGGACGCGGTGGCCGCAGCCGGTAATGCGATGTTGCGCGAAGAAGTGACCGCGCAAGATATTGCCAGCGTCGTTAGCCGCTGGACCGGCATCCCCGTGGACAAGATGCTTGAGGGTGAACGTGACAAGTTGCTCAACATGGAACAGCTTATTGGCGCGCGCGTCATTGGCCAGAAGGACGCGGTGGAAGCCGTGTCCAAGGCGGTGCGGCGTTCGCGCGCGGGCCTTCAAGACCCGAACCGCCCGCTTGGTTCGTTCCTGTTCCTTGGGCCAACGGGTGTCGGCAAGACCGAACTGACAAAAGCGCTCGCATCATTCCTGTTCGACGACGACAATGCGATGGTCCGCATCGACATGTCCGAATATATGGAAAAGCACAGCGTCGCCCGCCTCGTCGGCGCGCCTCCGGGCTATGTCGGCTATGAAGAAGGCGGCGTGCTGACGGAAGCAGTTCGCCGCCGGCCCTATCAAGTCGTCTTGTTTGACGAAGTTGAAAAGGCGCATTCGGACGTATTCAATATCCTGCTGCAGGTATTGGATGATGGCCGCCTGACCGATGGTCAGGGCCGCACAGTGGACTTCTCCAACACGCTCATCATTCTGACATCCAATCTGGGCAGCCAGCATATGGCCGCGTTGGAAGACGGGCAGGATGTGAAAGAGGTCGAGCCGCAAGTCATGGAAATCGTGCGCAGCCATTTCCGGCCCGAGTTCCTGAACCGGCTGGACGAGGTCATATTGTTCCACCGCTTGGGCGCAGATCACATGGCCCCGATTGTCGATATTCAGGTGCAGCGGGTGCAAAATTTGCTCAAGGATCGCAAGATCACTTTGTCCTTGTCAGACGAAGCCAAAGCATGGTTGGGCCGCGTCGGCTATGACCCTGTATATGGCGCACGCCCGCTCAAACGCGCAATCCAACGTTATTTGCAGGACCCGCTGGCGGACATGCTGCTGCGCGGGGGCGTTCCCGATGGTGCAACGGTTACGGTGGCAGAAGGTGACGGGGGGTTGGTGTTGGCGGTCACCTAGCCCAGCCTTTATGTAGTCGACGGCAAACCCGTTGCTTGGGAAGGCGCGATGTCAAATGCGACGGTCAATCGCTCACCTGACTCGATGGGGTTGGTACCGTGCCACATCGTGGACGGGAAAAGCACCAGTCGGCCCGGCTTGGGTTCCACCGTTTTGATTGGGGGCAAACCTGTCTTTAGCTCTAGCGGAGGTTGCCCCAGTGTAAACCATCCCGCCGGGGCTGGCCCCATCTCTTGTTGGGTGGGCAATGATATATATAGAGCTGAGCTTAAGCTTCCGGCCTGATGGATGTGGTTGGCGTGATGTCCGGTGCCTCGCAGGCGGACAGACCATGAACCGGCAAATCTAACATCTTGCACTGTTGGCTCGTTAAGCTGCTGCATACCGTGCATTTTGGCGATATGTGATTGTGTAATTTCACAAATTGCGCGCCGGAGGTGCTGAATAGAAGGCGCGATGTTCGACAGCAAAGGACCATCGGTTTGCGTACCGCCGCGCAACGATTGTTCTAAAGGCGCATGCTGGGTCAAGTGCAACCCAAGCAATGTATCGGCAAGCTCACCCAATGGCGGAAGTAAACTGCCTAATTCGTAAACCCCCAATAAATTTGGGTCATTTGCCAAGGCTTCCCAACGGTTGTCGCCCAACATCCTCCAAGCAACATATGCATAAGGCAACACAATGTTGCATGCTGTTCCATCCAAAAACCGGTCCGCAAAACTACGGGCTTCTGCTGGGCGCCCTGCCCTCAAAAAATGCCGCATCTTATGTTCGGTTATCATCGGATTATCGTCATCACCAACAAGCGTGAAGAGCCTGTCCGCCTCCAGTGTGAGTCCGAGCTCAGCGACACTACAGGCCTCGATAAATAGAAATGCATCGGGCACCCCTAATGCTTGCCGCGCTATTTTGATGGTGTCCAAAACCAGACGGTTCTGCTTCGCTTGAAAGCGTGTCACTATAAGCTGGGACCACAATAATGGGCTATCGGGCGTTTTCTTAAGCGCTCTATCAATTGAATCTGTAAATCTCGCATGGTCCCCAGTCATCCATAGCAGTCTGGATAATGCAGAATGTCCCTCCTGCCATGCAGCGTTGCGAGACAACACAGCGTCCAAGTCGGATATGGCCCTTACGACATCGCCGTCGGCCAACTGAGCCGCAGAACGGCCGATCAGCACCGCGCCATCGGCTGGAGCTAAGCTATGGGCGACATCAAATAAATGTGTGGCAGATAGTCCTGCCTCCATGACAACGCGGGCATATCCATGGGCAATTAACGGATCGCCGGGCGCTAGTTCTGCAGCTTTGCGAAACGAGCGAATGGCTGGCTCCATCTCGTCAAGCGCGCGGTGGAGTAGCCCAAGGACCTGCCACAGACCAGCATGGTTTGGATTGGCAACGGTGGCTTTTTGAAGTAGCGGCAGAGCGCTGCGTTCATATCCGCTTTCACGCGCACGTAAGCCAAATTCAAACGCCGCCTGCGCATCGCGAGAATCGATATTTGATTGTAACTCGGCACGCGACATTGGGGTTCACCGTTTGCCATTTCATACTGTTCAACAGTGGGTTGGTCTGAAAACAAAAAAGGGCGGACCAAAGCCCGCCCTTTGTCTAAAGTATATCGCGTTACTTAGAAACGCAAGTTTACACCAACGTTAAAGCGACGGCCCAGCGGATCGTAGTTTGATGGGTAGGTGTTGCCTGCGTTAAAGGCGGTTGAACCCACTTGGTTACCAACAATCGGCGGCTGCTTATCGAACAGGTTCGTAACAGCCAGATTGATCTTCAAATTATCGACAACGTTAGCACCGATACCCAAGTCGAAGTAATTGTAAGCTGGAATATTGCTAAACGCCGGCAAAATTGCCGAAGCCAACGGCTCACGCTTCACTTTGCTCTGGTGACGCCAATTCAACGAAATATCGATGCCGTCGAAAGCCAATGTAGTGCGCT
>Ga0208595_1000033_pt1 | contig 46426 bp, 48 predicted proteins | sample LakMenEpi28Jun11_FD_150742 | JGI IMG/M metagenome (GOLD analysis project Ga0208595, IMG submission 150742) | Freshwater microbial communities from Lake Mendota, WI - 28JUN2011 deep hole epilimnion (SPAdes) | ecosystem: Environmental > Aquatic > Freshwater > Lake > Epilimnion/Euphotic zone ...
TGACAGAACAAACCGCCCTTGCCGCCCGGGATAGCGAATCCGGCTGATGATGCTGCGACTGCGAGATCACTCGTGGCGACCAATTGGCAGCCCGCCGCAGTTGCCAATGCATGTACACGAGCCACGATGGGTTGTGGGATGGAGTGCATCGTCCGCATCAAGTTCGAGCACACAGTAAAGAGGTGCAGTGCATCGACTTCTGAAGCACCCTTCATTTCTCCGAAGTTGTGTCCCGCGGAGAACACCGGGCCTTCTGCCGCAAGGATGACCCCGAGAGCGTCCGTAGAAGCAATCTCTTCAAAAGCCGCTGTGAGTTCGAGAAGGACATCAAGGGACAAGGCATTGCGTTTAGCCGGATTGCAGAGTGTCACTGTGACGTAATCACCAAGACGTTGCGAGCGAACTGAAGTTGTCATGGCGTGCCTCCGTGGTCACCCACAAGAGTACGCCAATCGAAATGGTGCGCCCTCTGGGGCTCGAACCCAGGACCTGCGGATTAAAAGTCCGTTGCTCTACCAACTGAGCTAAAGGCGCCTATTTGGAATTCTTAACACCAGCGCGAAACCCACACTGAGTGCCTAAAACGTCCTCTTTCATGTTAGTTGGGGAGGACCCAAATCGGTCATTTCATCGTTCCGAGACCCCTTACGCTGGACATATGGGCCGTTTCGCACAAACAAAGAACGGTCATCCGCCCAAAGTGTGCGTGACGTGCGGAAAACCTTTTGAATGGCGACGCAAGTGGGCGCGTGATTGGGAGAACGTGAAGTACTGCAGTGACCGCTGTCGCAAAGGCGCGACTCAGCCCTGAGTACCTCTGTACTGATGTGACGACATTCCGTAAGAAAGGGGAATGCCGTCTAACTCCCCTTGGTTCTACTTCGCAATGCCAACTGTGTTGGTACCCCCAATTCACAGGAGTGAAACCATGAAAAAAACCATTACCGCAATTGCAGCAGCCTCTGTTCTGCTCTTGTCAGCATGTGGATCCGACGGATCATCATCTGACACCACAGTCGCAGCCGTTGACACAACTGAAATGCCTGCAGAAGCCGGCACCATCGTGGAAGTTGCTCAGGGCAACGCAGACTTTTCAACTCTTGTTGCAGCAGTCGTAGCCGCAGGTCTTGCGGAGACACTTTCCGGCGAAGGCCCATTCACAGTGTTCGCACCAACCAATGCAGCATTCGAAGCATTGCCAGCAGGACTTCTTGAGAAGCTTCTCCTTCCAGAGAACAAGGAAACACTTGTCAAGATCTTGACCTACCACGTGGTCCCATCAAAGGTCATGGCAGCAGATGTCATGGCAGGCGATGTCACCACAGTTGAAGGTTCAACATTCACAATCTCCACCGAAGGTGGCGTGAAGGTCAACACTTCAAACGTGACAGCAACCGACGTTGCAGCATCAAACGGCGTCATCCACGTCATTGACGCAGTGCTTGTTCCATCATCTGTGGACGTCTCTGCGCTCTAAGCATTAAACAAAAAGGACCGGCGGGAGAATTCTCCTGCCGGTCCTTTTTTGCTGTAACCGTACTTAATGCGTGATGCGCTGGTCGCACCATTCCCACAGCGCGTCACGCACTTCAGGAGTATCGGACTTGCGTGTGCGCGGCAAACGATGAATTGATCGAACGGCACGGTCGCACCAGAATTTGCCTGACTCATTAATCGCACTACGAGACGCCAACCAACAGATGGTGTCAGCACCTTGTTCGGCACTTCGCAACAAAGGCTTCGTGAGAAGTCGAAAAGCAGGAAGTGAATCTTGCACACCAGGAGTATCTGCCCAGCCGGGATGCATCGCCGCAAAAGAAACCTGAGGTTCGCGAATCGCCCACATCTCGTTCAGAGTCACTTGCATGCGCTTTGCGATTGCGTATTGACGTGTGCCGTCGTAGTAGGCAGGTGTCATCTCAGGAGATTCATCGAGGGAAACATTCGGCAACGAGGCTGCATACATTCCACCCGACGACACTGTGATCACTCGGCCAGCTGATGACTTCAACAATGGGAGGAGATCTGTTGTCATCTGGTGCGGACCTAAAACATGGGTTGCAATCGTTGTTTCGAATCCCTGTGAGGTGACACTTCGTTCTTTCAGAAGTGCACCGGCATTGTGAATCAATGCGTGAAGTGACGAAGTGAGACCAATCATCTTTTGTGATGCTGCGCGCACCGCATCAAGATCACCCATATCAGCAATCACGGTGTGGAACTTCTGAGTTTCTGAGTCTTGAACAAGTTCACTCTTCGTGCGTTCAAGCTTCTCCGCAGATCGACCAACAAGAATCAGATCTGCGCCCATCGCTGCAAGTTGATGTGCCGCTGCTCTTCCTAGCCCCGACGTTGGACCTGTGATAACAACGGTCTTTCCGCGAAGCGCGTTGTGATCAAGAGGCGCAAACTGCCCTGCTCGCACGAGATAACCGATTCGTGAAAAACCTGGAACAACCAGGGCGTCTAATGCGTCATCAAGAATCTTCGGCAATGCCATACAGGCACGGTACAGGGCGCACGGAAAACGTCTATACCCTGTGACTATGACTTCTAACGTCACTGAGTTCATCGGGGTCTACGATGCCGATTCGACCATCATCGGTGAAGTGTCGTACTGGATTGGCGCCCGTCTTGGCGTGACTCATTGCTCGCTCTGCGAACTCACCCATGGTCTGTTCACTCAGAAGAGTGAATGGAAGACATGTGCAAAAGGACTCTCCGTGCCGTTTCATACATTCCATCGAAATGACGCACCTGCCGATGTACTTGTTGCATTGTCCGGTGAATTCCCTGCCGTGTTACAACGCACTGCAGAGGGTCTGTCAGTCATTTTGACGAAGCAAGCCCTCGAAAGTTTCGATGGCAACACTGCAGACTTTGCCCAGTGGCTCTCTGACTATCTCATCCAGCCTTAAGCGCAGCACGGGCTTCTTCGGGGTCCGGTGTGAAGCCTGGGGTATCTCGACAGAACTCGACCATGATTCCATTGGGGTCGACGTAATAAATCGAATGACACCAGCCATGATCAACGTCCATCATCGGTTCAATACCGCCAGCCGATAGCGAAGCTTTTGCTTTCTTTTGACTTTCTTCATCCGCTGCAAACGCAATGTGATTCACCCAAATAGGAAGCCCAACAGATTCAGAAACATCTGATTTCCAATCAGGCTTCTCTCCCACACCATGCATGTCAAAGAAAGCAATGCATGTGCCATCACCAAGATCAAAGAACAAGTGACGAAAGAATGCATCAGAATCAGGAACGCGGGTGACTTCAGTGTGGACCAGCGGGAAACCACACAAATCTTCATAGAAATGTCGGGTTGCTTCGGGATCTTTGCACGCATATGCAACGTGATGTACACCTACTGATCGATTCAATCCAGTCATCGCACTCTCAATTTCATTCCGGGTCCATCGGGACCATCAATTTCAACCATTGGTTCATCCTTGTTGTCAAACTCAAGCTTTAGCGCTCTCGTCATCACCGCATGCATGTCATACATCGCGGTGATATAAGTGAACTCGAGAATTTCTTCATCGCTGAGATGCTCCTTCAACGACTCAAAGACACCATCAGCAACACGACCACCGTCATATACCAATGCGTCGGTGTACGCGAGTATTGCTCGTTCAGCAGCAGAAAAACAATCAGCGGTTTGCCAATGTGGAATTGCGGTAATCTTCTCTTCGCTTACGCCGGCCGAACGCGCCGACTTGATGTGTTGCGAGTAAACAAACTGACTGGAGCGTGCCCACCCAACGCGGGTCTGACCTAACTCACGCAGTTGTGGGTTCAGTACGCGGTCGCGACTGCGATAAAGAACAAACCCTCGCATGGCGTGTTCGAAGATCTCGGGGACAAGCGCAAAGACCGTCCACCAGTCCCCTGGAGTGCCAGTTGCAGTTCCCGGTTCTGCTACTGGGTCGCGATCCCCGAAGAGCAAGTTGTAAGTGGGCAGCACACTTTCATGCGCCTCTGCCCGTGGTACCTGACGAAGTCGTGGCATATGAACCCCCTATCGGTATTCTGCCACCTCTGTCAACGCCCTATTTCACGACTCTGACTGTCAGTTGACGCTCAGACCAGGTGGTTTTCGAAGACTTATATTTGATGCTCACCAGAACAGTGCGCACTTTAGAAAACGAATAGCGCTTCCCCGCGTACGTCATTCCGTTCTTTGTATTCACCGTAATCTTGGCCGCACCAAACTGCTTCGTTTGAAACACACCGGCTGCCTTCAAGATGGCATCGGCAGTGATTTTCTTGTTCTTCTTCAAGACATAGGTGCGCTGCACCGACAGTGTGGGAATTGAAAACCCAATCCCTGTTGAGGAAATCAGAAGCCCATCTGTGCTCGGAATGTACTGAGTTGCTGGCCTCGTTGACCCAGTGGTAGTTGTTCTCTTCACTGGCAATGATTGATCATTGGCTTGACCGGACGTCAGTCCAAAAGAATTGCTCAGATAACCCGACGTCAAGAACATCCTGAAATAAGAGAGGTTCAACTCGCTGACACCGTTCACTGGTGTCTTGTGATGCGGACCTGCGATTTTTAGTTGTGCCGCACCGGTGTAACGATCCATTGAGGTCAAACCAAAGACAGATGCATCTGTATCTACCCATCCGCCGCGACTCGCCGAATCAAAGATGGTGACCAAACATGGGTTCAATGGATTAATCGCTTTACAGGATTCATCAACACTGTCTGGTGGAGCAACGGAACTGCGCATGGCGGGCAATAGCAACATTGAAATTCTATTTGCAACTTTCGACGTTCCCGTATCGCCAATAACGCAGCCATCAATCTCTGTGACCCAGCCCAGGCAGTAACCAGTAGAGGCTGAATGCACTTCCACGGTATTCGCGTTGATGGTCGCAACGTCTCGCAGACCTGGAACAGCAGGCGTAAATGATTGAAGTGAACCATTAACAATTGCCGTACCAACAGACGCCGTGGGGTGTGAGTTCAAGGCCCGACGAAAATTCACCACCACATTTGTGAGTGGAACGTTTGGATTGCCAACACCACCGAAGGGATAGAGAACCATGTAGGGGTATTCGCATTGCGACACAGTTGTTTCGACAAAGCGACACGGCCCGGAATACAAGCCACCACCAATGCCATAACGGGCACCTTGAGGAGTAGATACAGGCACGAGCGTGTTGCCATCAATCGTGATGGAATCGATACAACCCTTCACCGTTCCCGCTTCACAGAATCCAAGTCCTGTATTCGTTGGCAAGGGCGTGTTGAAGATGTACACACCCAGCGGCGCAGCCTTCACAGGGGAAACACTTGCCACTGTTGGGAGAACAAACACTGTGCTGACGAGCAATGTCGCAATGGAGAGAAAGCGCTTCATGTGGTCACTTTAATCAGACTCTCGCCGCCTCTTGGATTGTCAGTCGGTGGAGGTCGACGAGTTGTGCTCGGGAGAGCTTCCTGCCGGAGTATCCCCCCGCAAGGACAAAGGACACGGGGACTCCATGCTGACCAGCCCATTCGAAGATCAGCTTCTCGCGCTGAGCAAGAACATCAGTGGTGATCCCCGCCGACCCACCTGTGCTGCAATCTTCGTGCGGGTCCATACCCGCGTTGTAGATCACTAAGTCAATTGATGACGGATCCACAACCGACGCGAGCAGGTGCTTCACGTCATGGATGTATGTCTCTCCCGACGATCGAACAAGTCGTGCATTACTGCTGTCCTCATAGTTGTCGAAACCATTGACCGAAACATCAATCTGTTCAATGCCTGCCACACCCTCGATGAGACTTGCCGTCCCACCGCCGCCATGTGCATCAAGATCGATAATCAACACACGCTTCGCACCCTGGATGAGAACGTCACGAGCCGCAATTGCCAAACCATTCAATGTGCAGAACCCTGAACCATGTCCGGCCCTTGCATGATGAAGACCACTCGACAACGACCCGGAGTTCACTTTGTTGAGATACGAATCTCGAGCAGAAGCGATGCAACCGCCGACCATTGCGAAAACTGATCGACGCAAGTCAGTTGACCAATCCCCTATTCCATTTGCATCGGCCAGAGAGTCGGGACGACCAGTGAGCAGTGCATTGATGTAACGACGCTTGTGCACGCGCGCAACTTCATCAGATGTTGCAGCTTCCGGTGCCACCACCTGGATACCCGCAATAGGACGATCCAAAAATGATGCCGCAATGTCGCCAGCTTTTTCACGAGTGTCCACCCCATACCCATCACAGAGGTAATCCGGTGAGTAATAAACATTTATGTTTTTCATGATCTTTCCTTTCAATTAGATCTGTGCAATTCGATTGCCGATGCTGCGAATGACATACGCAAGATCGAGATAGTTACGCTCAAGCCACTCCTCTACTTCTGAACCCAGTGCAGAAACTTCTGTTTGCGACTTTCCCGCCTGAGATGCGTGCCAACGTGCAGCGTCTGGTGCGTAGATGATCCCTGCAATTGGTCGTGCATTCCTGATTGCTCGAAGCGCATCAAGATGCCCCCAACCCTGCGTCAACATGACTGCATACATTGCGGAAGGACCACGATTCACACCCATGTGACAGTGAACAAGGATCTTGCAATCCGGATCAGCCAAAACTTCTGAGCACTTTTCAGTCAGTGATGCGAACCAAGCATCACTGCGCTTGCCGCCATTGTCATCTACCCCAAACCAATGACTACGGATATGTGAGTGAGCATGAATGAAATCGGTGTCGTCGCATTCACCGCGCATGTCAAATACATCAGTGATTCCCGCTTCTTCCCACATCTCGAGCTGTTCACGAGCAGCATCGCTGTTCATCGGCAGATCACCGCTCACTGCAAGTTGAGTATCAACCCAACAAATCTCACGCCACATGCGATGTGGGGAATCAGGTCGTGCCGACCTGGGAAGAGAAGTAAGTGATGTCGTCATTTGAATTGCCTTTCGGTACTTGCCCCTGACCCAATGTCAACGGCTATACGTACTCAGCGATTCAGAAACAGAACCTTCACGGTTTGGGCGAATACCGCCTCACCACGTCGCTCACAGCCTTTAAAACAGCCACATCGTCCTGCAAACCCCTGCCATCCTGGCGGTCATGCCGGCCATCATTCACCTCTAAGACATAGAAGCAAGCTGCATTAATCAGTCGAATCAGCACCTTGTTAGACAAACCCCGTGCATTGGGCATGTGCCTCTCTAGGTATCGCAACCGAGCAATACCGAGAATTGATTGTTGGCGATGATCTTCGGAATAGTGCGCAGCAAACTCCAGATGACCGATTGCAGTCTGAATCGGGCTGCTCAGGAGATCCAGATCGTCATAATTCTGAAGGACTTTGACAAAGGCTTCCGCTGTCTTCATCTGCAACTTTCCAACGACGATCGCTGCTGGTTCAACAGCCCCCGAGGAGTTCGCCGTGCCAACAATCTTCGCGAGGAAATTCGCCATCGCTGTTGCACTCCGACCACCAAATTTCTTCCCCAGTTGTGCCAACGAGAGACCATCGCTCTCAAAGAAGCGATACTCCAAAACTGATTTCTCTTCGCCCTCGGGAAGAACTGAAATCATCGCGGTTGCCTGCAACGAGTGCAGTTGATCCTGTTCTTTGCTGATGATCTCAAGAGATAGGCCGCGTGTTTGCGCATTACGAGGAAAAACTTCCGTGCTTTCAGCCCCATGATTCACACCTTGGATGCGAACTCCGTCCGGCAACTCATGCGCCAACAGTCGCAGTTGGCGATATTGCACTTCACGCCGACGACCAAGATCGATGATTCGATTCTTCATCACACGTGTCATATATGCCGCAGGATTTTCGATGGGATCTAATTTCTGTTGGATACGACGTGCATTTGCTGCCAACAAATCTTGTACAGCAATTACTTGTAAATCGTCTGCGTGCAAATTCAACCACCGTTCTCGTCGTACGAGTGATTGAACGATCTTCTTTGCCGATTGTGAGAATTGTTCTGCTTCTCGTTCTTCTTGGGCGGTGAAAACTCTTTTTGAAGACGAAGCCATACCAAATAGTACAAACTGCAGAGACCTGCCGATTTATCGGCAGTTTTCAAGCGATGCATTATGCGATAAAAAAGAAACATGTCGGCACAACAACTGCCCCACTTCTTCCCCAAGAACACACATCACACTCACCATTTGATGAGGGAGAAAATTCATGTCCATCACCGAAGCGCGTCGAACAGAGATGCACATTGGCCTACGAGAATCATTGGGGCCGCGCGTGGCTGACAGCCTGATGGAGCACTTGCCGCCAAGTGGCTGGGGTGATGTTGCACGTCAGTCCGAAATGATTCTTCGATTCGACATGGTTCAGATTCAATTCGAGATGATTGAACGACGATTTGAAGAAATTGATCGACGGCTGGATGCAATTGAAGCGCGAATGCGATTCATGATTGCATCAGGCTTGACAATTGGCTTAGCTCTGTTCGGCCTTCAGGTACAGATACTTCTCAGCCTTCCCTGAATCAGAACTAGTTAGTCAAAACCTATGAAAGCCGCAGTGGTGTCGTTGCCCGCGCGATGTGATTGCACATGGTTTGCAACAAACTCTTCATCGGGGAAACCCATTGCCACACACGTCATAATCACTTGATCTTCAGGAATGTTTGCGTACTCACGCACAACCGATGACTGCATGATGCCCTGGCCATTAATCACTGAACCAAGACCTTTCGACCACGCTGCAAGTACAAGACCATATGTTGCAGCTCCGCAGTCGAAGTGCGCCACAGTGTCGTGTTCTAGTGCCTTGTCAATTGTGATGACAACAGATACGGGTGCATCGAACTGACGGAAGCCGCGCATCACCCAATCCTGACGACGAGCTTTGTCATCGCGCTCGATTCCCATCGCTTCAAACAGTTGCACTGCAATCTCTACTTGACGATCGCGGTGTACGCCTTCATAGCCGTGGCTCAACTTAATCTCACGATCAATGCCGGCTCCCGCCATCATGCGCTCAGTGTTTCCCTCGCGAATCTTTTCGAGCGGATCACCCGTCACCACATGAAAGTGCCATGGCTGGGTATTCATCGACGACGGCGCGCGCTTGGCAATCTCAATGACTTCTTCAATCAATGCCTTCGGCACAGGCTGCTTCTTATAACCGCGAATACTGCGGCGCTCATTCACGATGGCCGCGTGTTCCTGATTTCCACTATGCAATGACTTGCTCGACATGGCTTTCCCCCAATGATGAAACCCCATATTGCCTCAAAAGAGTTTCTGTCTCAGTATTGAAACTCCAAATACCAATGCTCCCCTCAATGTGAATACAGTGAGTTCATGATTGAGCACGTAGTGGAACAGTGGCACGCCTATATGAAGGGTCAATTGCCCAATGGCCTCGATGACCTTCTCGATGACGACTGCGTCTTTCTCTCTCCCATCGTCTTTTCCCCTCAGAAGGGCAAGACTCTCACCAAGCTGTACCTCATGGCAGCAAGTCAGACCCTCCCCGGTGAGAAGAACGGCTCAGCAGATGCAACTTCACCAAAGGACGACTCAAAGAAGTTCCGGTACACCAAAGAAGTGATGTCGGGAAACAACGCGGTCCTCGAGTTTGAAACCTATGTCGAAGGAAAGTACGTGAATGGTGTTGACATCATCACGTGCAACGACGCCGGAAAGATCATCGAGTTCCGCGTCATGATTCGTCCGCTACAAGCAGTGAATCTTGTGCATCAGCAGATGGGCGCGATGCTCGAGAAGATGAAGTAATTACTGCTTCGGCTCAAAGACAAATAGAACTGATTCAATAGCGATCTTGTTCCACGCGTCCAAGTCGTATTGTGACTCATTCATCTCAGCAAGATTGCGGCTATTGATCTGACCCATGACCCAGAGAGCCAACATCATTGGATCAAGATCTGCTCTGATCCAACCCTTCTTTTGGCAGTCTGCTAACAAATCACTGAACGTCGTGGCGATTTGCAAATTGGCCTCATTGACAGACTTCTTCAGCGACTCACTCTTTTGAGCACTGCCAATCACATTGACGCGAGTTGCTCGGGCTTCATGGCGCTCCGGACGATAGATGCCCGTAAACAGTTGGCGAATCGCGACGATGAAATCTTCTTTGGTCTCTGCTAACGCAACAACTGCTTTGAATGGAGTGAACATCTCCAGGTAACCACGGCGATACCGTTCGGCCTGCGCTGCCTCGACAAGTTCTTTGCGGTTTTTGAAGAAGTGATACACCGATGGTTCACGGACTTCAGCAATTTCGGCAACAGAATGAACTCGAACAGAGGCCTCGCCGCCATTGTTGATTGCATCTATCGTTGCTTCAAGTAATCGAGTTCTTGTATCCAGTGCCTGCGACATGCTCCCAATTTACTATCGGGTAACTCATTATTTGTTAACGGCAAATAAATGGTTTGTACTTTACAAAAACGCGTTCTGACTGTTCGTGAATTGCAGGCGATCAGCCGTGACCAGGAATGGTCTTCCAAGGTCCACCGTCTGCACGTGGCTCCTTTGGAAGTCCAAGAACTTGCTCGCCCACAATGCCGCGTTGCACTTGGCTTGTTCCCGCGTAGATAGTTCCGGCTCGAGCATTCAAGAACACACCCACCCAGTTCGCACTGTCGTTTGGTGAGCCTGGAGAGTCAGTCGTGAACGCCGTGTGTGGTCCTTGACCGACTGGCACCATTGCATCTGCGCCAAGAATGTCAACAGCAAGCTCAGTGACTTCCTTGTGATATTCACTCCACCACAACTTGCCGATTGAAGCTTCCGAACCTGGCTGACGACCATTCATGAAAGATGTCAGTGCGCGGTATCCGAGGAAGCGCATGATCTCTACTTTTGTGTGAGCCTTTGCAAGACGCTGACGAATGTATGGATCGCCAGTCATGCCTTTTTCTTGTGCAAGACCAGTGAGCTTGTCGAGTTCTCCACGGAAAGAGATGCTGCTCACTGCTGCTGCTGCGCCACGCTCATTGCCGAGAAGTGTCATTGCAACCATCCAGCCGCCATTCACTTCACCCACAACATTTTCCTTTGGACAACGGGCATCAGTGAAGAAGACTTCGTTGAACTCAGAGTCACCCGACATCATCTTGATGGGGCGAATTTCAACACCAGGCTGACGCATGTCGACCAACAAGAACGTGATTCCGCGGTGCTTCACTTCATCCGGAGCAGTACGCGCGAGAACGAAAATGTGGTTCGCAAGATGTCCTGCGGATGTCCAGATCTTTTGACCATTGATGATCCATTCATCACCGTCGAGAACTGCACGACAACCCAGGTTTCCAAGGTCTGAACCTGCAGCGGGTTCTGAGTAACCCTGACACCAACGATCTTCACCGGAAAGAACGCGAGGCAAGAAGTGGCGCTTCTGTTCTTCGGTGCCAACAGCGATGATGGTATTTCCCAACATGCCAATGCCGAATCCGTCGTTCGGACCACCGGCTGGAACGCCAGCACGTGCGAACTCTTCGGCAACAACAAGCGACTCAATATGAGAAAGTCCAGCGCCGCCATATTCCTTTGGCCAGGTGATTGCCAAGAGGCCTTCGGCAGACAACTTCTGTCGCCATTCTTCTGTCCACGCAGCAGCATCGACATGATTCAATGCTCCGATGCCCTTCCAATCTTTTGGCAGGTTCGCATCGAGGAACGCGCGAACTTTCGTACGGAACGGGGCGGCTTCTTCTGGGTACTCAAAATCCATGTCGTTACCTTATGCCACAAGGGTCCTGGGTCATTCCTTGGAAGTAGGCAACTTGTGTTTCGGCGGTGCAAGCCACCATTCGCCTCCCTAGGATGAAAAGGTGACCAAGTTACTCGGCTTTCCAGAAGAGGTGAATGACACCTCAGCGCGCATCGTGGCTGCCGGGGCTGTTTCCCTCGCAGTTCTCTATGCCGCAACAGGCTGGGGATGGGTGCTCATCCCTCTTACATATGGCTTCATCGCCCGAGTCGCCTCAGGCCCTCGCTTCAGCCCTCTCGGCCTTTTTGCCACCAAGGTTCTGACTCCCCGGTTAACCACGATCAACCACCGCATTTTGCCTGGACCCCCAAAACGTTTCGCCCAAGGAATCGGTGCCATCTTCAGTGCGACTGCATCGGTCCTCTTCCTTCTCGAACTCAACACCGCATCTCGTCTTGTTGCCGCCGCTCTCGCTGGCCCAGCATTTCTTGAAGCTGCATTCGGATATTGCGTCGGTTGCAAGATGTTCAATCTCTTAATGCGAATTGGGATCATCCCTGAGAGTGTGTGCGTTGAGTGCAGCGACATCTCCGCACGACTTGCTCGCCAGTCCCCTGCTGCATAGTTCACAGGTCCACAGACCTACATAAATTCTCTACCGAGCGCTACTACTGTTAGCCCCTAATGAATACCAACGGCTTGTCATCCGCTGAAGTCGCCGAGCGGGTCGCCGCGGGACAAACGAATGTTGCTGAGACAAAAACTTCTCGCAGTTTCAGCGAAATCTTCCGAGCAAATGTCTTCACACGCTTCAACGCCGTGCTCGGTGCTCTCTTTGTTGTGGTCATCTTTGCCGGCTCCATCGCTGATGGACTTTTTGGTTTCCCTCTTATTGCCAACTCAGCAATCGGCATCATCCAAGAATGGATTGCAAAAAGAAAACTTGATCGGCTTGCTTTTATGCACGCACCAACAGCAACGGTGATTCGTGATGGTAAGCCCATTGATATTCATACAAACGATGTCGTGCTCGGTGATCTCATCGTCTTACGCGCTGGAGACCAAATTCCAGCTGATGGCACGGTTGTCGACGGCACTGGTCTTGAAGTCAACGAAGCAAACCTCACCGGCGAGATGGATGCAGTTCCCAAAGACACCGACGACCAAGTAATGTCCGGGACAATTGTGACAGCCGGCGTTGGTCGATTCATCGCAGAGTCTGTCGGCACTGATGCATACGTTCATCGCATCTCTGCAGAAGCAAAAGTCTTTACTCGCGCACCATCCGAGATTCAGAACTCCATCAACAAACTATTGAAGTACATCACTTGGATTCTTGTCTTTGCTGCTCCACTACAAATCTGGTCACAGTTCCGACTCAATGAGGTTGACAACTGGCGCGATTCAGCTATTCGTGCAGTCGGCGGACTTGTCGGTCTGGTTCCTGAAGGTTTAGTCCTCCTCACAACGCTCGCCTTCTTGAGTGCAGCGTTGAAGTTGACCCGTGAGCAAGTTCTCGTACAAGAACTCCCCGCAGTGGAAGGACTCGCACGAGTCAGTGTTGTCTGCATCGACAAAACAGGAACAATCACCACTGGGAACATTGTCTTTGAAGGCATTGAGATACTTGATGGCACCGATGAGTCAACAGTGCGCGCTGCGCTTGGTGCGCTAGCCGATGACCCCGCAGCGAACAACACTCTCACCACCATCGGCGATGCAGTGCACCCACCAAAAGATTGGATTGCCGGGGCACTCGTTCCGTTCGATTCTTCTCGTAAGTGGAAGGCAAATGCATACGAAGGACGTGGTACGTGGTACCTCGGAGCGCCCGAGATGTTGGCATCAAATAACGAAGCCCTTCTCGCACAGGTTGCACAGCACGCCGATACCGGTCGTCGCGTCATGCTCGTTGCGCACTCCTCCATCACAGCACCAACAACGGATCTTCCTTCAGACCTAACCGCTATCGCAATTGTTCTTCTTCGAGAAGAAGTCCGTGAGGACGCCGCAGAAACTCTCTCGTACTTCCGTGAACAAGGCGTGCGCGTCATTGTGATCTCTGGCGACAATCCACACACCGTGGGCGCAATCGCACGCGTGGTCGGTCTGGATGGCCATGAGCCAATTGATGCGCGCACGATGGGCACAACAGTTGAAGAAATTTCTCAGTCGTTACAGCGTGGAAATGTTTTTGGTCGCGTTTCTCCTGAGCAGAAACGAACAGTTGTACAAGCATTACAAGAACAAGGTGAAGTCGTTGCAATGACCGGCGACGGCGTCAACGATGCATTGGCGCTCAAGCGTGCAGACATCGGAATTGCAATGAACAACGGAGCACCTGCCACAAAAGCTGTTGCACAGTTGATTCTTCTTGATGGTCGTTTCTCGCACTTGCCATCTGTTCTTGCCGAAGGACGTCGCGTGATTGGCAACGTGGAACGCGTTGCCAACCTTTTCCTCGCAAAGAATGCAATGAGCCTTGTGGCAATCATCGGAGCTGCGGTCGCAGGAATTCAGTTCCCTATTCTTCCCCGCCACATGACGTTGATCTCCACGGTGACGATTGGTATCCCTGCATTCATTCTGGCGCTGGGTCCGAACCCTCGTCGCTACGTACCTGGCCTCTTGAAGCGAGTGCTTTCATTCGCAGTACCAGCGGGAGCAATTGCAGGCATTGCTGTTGTTGCCGCCAACGCAGTATCCGATGACAATTCAGGCACCGGCGCGACAATGGCCGCACTCATGAGTTTCTTCGCCATCTTGTTCATTTTGTCTCGCCCACTCAAGGGCTGGAAGATGGCGTTACTGCTTTCGATGATCGGACTTGCCGTGACGGCATACGTGACACCGTTGGGCTCCAACTTCTTCGGATTCACTCACGATGTCACTTTGACCACACGCTCCGCCATCGTCGGCGGAATCGCAATGGTATGTATTTCAGGCGTTAACCGCGTGAGGTCACGCTGGCTCGAGGAAAAACCCGAAGGAAGTTCCCCGAATTAAACTTGTCGACTGACGCCTGAGGCACATTTTGCATGCATGCTTCGAAACGAGCAATCGGGTCGCGACCACCTTCGGTGTGCGGGTAATCACTCGAGAACAGATACAACTCGTCATTTGAATGATCAATCAAGCGAGCGACATCTTCAAAGACGAATGGTGTGAATGCCATCTGCTCGGTGATTTGCTCCGAAGGAAGACGAGTGAAGCTCTTCAAGCGCTCATCCACCCGCGAATACGCCTTGTGTGTTTGATCGAGACGAACCAAGGTCTCTGGTACCCAACCAGCACCAAGTTCCACCGATGCCATCTTCAAACGTGGGAACTCTTCAAGGATGCCGTCCATCACCATCATGCCGATGAAGGTTTCAATTCCTTGATGCAGAACAACCGCATCACGCGCGCGGACGTTCTCACCGCCACCCATCCAGTCTTTGGTGGCTGCACGTCCGTTGTTGCTCCAGCCTGGATGCAACTGCAATGGGTTACCACCAACATGGAACACCAAAGGAACTTGCGCTTCTTGCAACAATGCCCAGATGGGGTTGTAGTCAATATGTGTTGGCGAGCGATCTCCGGCGAGGCGGTGTGGAATCCACATTGCTTCCAGTCCATTGTCGAGTGACCACTTCACTTCTTCAAGTGCAAGCTCTGGATTCTCCAAAGGAATCGCTGCAACACCCATCAGTCGATCATCAATGGAACAGAAGTCAGCCATATGACGGTTATGCGCACGAGCACCGCCGTAGCGCAGACGATCTTCAATCTTCTTTGAAGGAGAAAATGGCATATGCAAACTGTGAGTTGCGAAAACAATCTGCTTCATGAAGCCCAACATGTCATTGGCGATGACACGATCTTTGTTGTCAAATGCACCCAATGCCTGAATCTCTTTGACTTCAGTGATCATGCGGTCGCCCAAAGCAACAAGCGACTGGCGATGATCGTCTGAGTGACGTGAACCGTTGTCAACAATGACCGCCACTTCTTCGTCTGTCACCAGAGAACGGCCGTAGTCAACCAAGGGCAACTCTTCACGGATGTCGGGGTCGGCGTACTTCCTAAGGAAATCAGGAAGTTCCATGATGTGAGTGTCTGCGTCATACAGAATGCGATCGCCTGCGTATGTCATGTGGGTCCCCCTCCACTACCTGCTGGCACTGCGACCAACAGAAACGAACCGTACCACCAGTATTTGGCAACTTCCATAGCCAGGCATCATCTCTTGGTCGTTACCCCGTAAGCCGCAGTTCACCTGCATCGGGCAAACTATCTGTATGCGCATTTTGGTAACGAACGATGACGGAATCGACTCAGTAGGACTTCATGTCCTTGCGCGGGCCATGCGCCCCTTCGGAGAAGTTGTCATTGCCGCTCCCGACCAGGAGTACTCAGGTGCTGGCGCTGCAATTGGGGCACTTCACATCATTCAGCCCGAGGTGCATGAACGCCGCGTCGAAGGTATTGATACCTCGTGGGCGATTTCGGGCCCGCCAGCATTGTGTGTCTTCTTCGCCCGACTCGGAGTATTTGGCGCTCCATTTGATCTCGTTGTTTCGGGAATCAATCCGGGAGCAAACGTTGGTCGCTCGGTATATCACTCGGGAACAGTTGGTGCTGCAATCACTGCGCGCAATGGTGGCATCAGCGGCATTGCAATCAGCCAGGCCGTCACCGGCTTCGGTGTTGAAGGCCAAGGTTGGGACGACGCAGTCAAAGGCCAAAAATGGGACACAGCCGCGACCGTTGCCGCATCAGTAGTGCAGGGCTATCTCGCCAACACTCCAACGGAACCAGTCGTCATCAATGTCAATGTGCCGAACTGTGATGTGGCCGACATCAAGGGTTGGCGCCGCACCGGCGTAGGACACATTGTTCCTCGCGCAATGTCAAGTGCAACTCTCGAAGCTAAAGAGGGATACCTCGGTTCGTATTACGTGCGCATGAACTACGGCGAGCCCACTCAGATGCACGCATCCACAGACGGCGGCGCCGTTGAGAACGGTGAAGTGGCAATCACCTATCTCGGGCGTTTGGACGATGTCGCTCATCACGGGACTGAAGAGATTCACAGCGAACTCACGGCGCTCGTTGGCGAGTCGAACACTCTGCACTCTTAAACAAGTAGAAGAAGCTGCACTACGGTCTATCCATGACCGATTGGGCTGACCTCACACGACGCGCGTCATTTGCATCGCATCAATTTCTCGGCTGGATTTTTTGGGATCAACGTGCCAAAGACAATCTCGCAGCGCTCGGTGTCCCTGATGGCCTCGGCCACTACATCACCAACCGCAGTGCGCCTCTCGCAATTGCCGGGCCTGAAGCTGTCTTCGCAGCTTTCTACACAATCAAACGTGAGTTCATCGAGTTCTCCCTTGCTCACGCCACACCTCACATTAAGAACTGGCACGATGTCACCGTTGCGCGTGATGCCGCAGTGCGCGCTGGTCTTGAAGAGATGACACCGCAGGTCATTCAACCTTTTGGTGCGTTGGCAGAGGACTTATGGAAGACAGTTGACGCAATTCCCGCATCCGGACGAGTCCTCTTTGCTGCACATAAAGCCTGGCCGCGGCCAACGGACCCATTGATGTCTGCATGGAATGCACTCAACTGCATTCGTGAATGGCGCGGTGATTCTCACTTCGGAATCTTGGTGAACGACAACATCGGTCTTGTTGAAGCAGGACTATTGCACGATGCATGGATGGGATACCCAAAGGAATGGATTCCGCGCAGCCGTGGTGCAGACAATGCAGAAATTGCAATCGGACTGGAGAAATTGGCTGCACGTGGTTTCGTGACTAACGGTGTTGTCAACGATGCGGGTGTTGCATACAGACAAGAAGTGGAAGAACGCACCGATACTTTGTGTGAAATGGTGTGGCAACACTTCGGTGAACAGAACACTGAGAAACTCTTAGAAATCCTCGAGCCAGTTGGTGAACGCTACGTGCAGCACATCAATGAGATTGCCGGAGAAAACTGGATGCCTGCGGCGCGACCACGCCGCCGCTAGTTACTTTGATCGGCGTGGCATGCCAATGCGCACCGAGACACCAGGCGAGAACATCACATGCGGCTCACCTGTTGGTGCTGGAATTCCCGCACGAACAATCAAACTGTCTTCCAGATGCGTTAACGATGCCGAGTGCAAAGTCCACGGTTCATGATCAACGGGCGCATACATCAACGATGACCCAATCCCCTTGGAATACAAACCCCAACGCGCTGTGAGAAAGTTCGACAGTTCATCGGGCTGTTCAATCTTTGCACCCACCTGCACTTCAATTTTCGTTGATGCAACATCAGGCCACCGACGGCGAACTGATGTTGACAAGGTGTTGCCCACTAATTCATTCGACGCTTTGCCCCAGCAATACGGCAAGAGATACGTGGTCCGCGCAACAAGTGCAGGCGCCAGTCGATTGACATCGAGCGAGAAGAACCACACACCAGGAATCCCATTTCGTTTCACATAAGTGCGTACATTCACTTCAGGAAAATTTCCAAAATACGGCACCGCTGGCAATCGAGGTAATCCCACATCGCGCATGGAGAACGGGATGAGGCCCACATAAGCGCTTCCTTCAAATGTGTCCACCTCGAGACCTGCGGGCAACATCGCTTGAATCGCAGATGGCTCATACTTCCAGTGCAGATAAGCAAGGTCTGTCCACCGTTGTGTCATCACGGCACGCTTCACAGGATTTGGGCACGAGGTTTTCACCCCTTCAACCTACGCAAGAAGTATGAAATGGGGAATGGGATGCTTGTCACTGCGGTTAAATGGAGCATGGCTCATTACGTCGCAACTGTTCCTTCAACAAAGTCAGCAGAGGAAGCATTCACGTATATGTCCGACTTGCGCAACTTTGCAGAGTGGGATCGTGGCATCAAGAAAGTGGTGCAGGTCAAGGGTGATGGTCCAGGTCTAGGAACCGTGTACGACATCACCGTTCGCGGAAAAGGCGGCAAGGATTCTTCACTGCGCTATGAGACCCTTGAGTTTGAAGCCCCTCGCACCATGTTGGTCAAAGGTCGCAACAGCAAACTCACCTCAATCGATCGCATCACTGTCATTCCAACAGCAACAGGATGCGATGTCATCTACGACGCAGTCTTGAACTTCAACTGGTATCTCGCACCAATGAACTTTGCGTTGAACAAGGTTTTCAACAAAGTGGGCGATGCAGCCATCGTTGGCTTGCGTAAAGTTCTCGCGTAGTTCTTACGGACAACCGAGTCCGTGCAAGTTGGCACACTCGCGACACAACCAAGCAGTGCCATCTGAAGTACTCCAAGCCGTCGCGAACGGAGATTCGCACGACATGCAATTTTGCTTCTTCTTCAAATCAGGAAGATGCTGAAATTTCTGCTCTTCGTTCTCAGGCATGAGCATTGAGAATAGTCGCGATGGACAAATGAGACATCAGGTTTTGCTGTCTGTGATGTTTTGCAGAAAGAGGTATTGCAGATTTCGTACGTACGCCCGAACAGCTTCCTTCTCTTTTTCACCTTGGACATCCATCGTTGCGAAGATGAAAGGCTCCAAGGCAGCCCATCCCATCTCCGTTGCCATACCAAGAGAAAACCGGGCTTTCGTCTCCAGGTCGGCCTCTGCCATGTTTCGTTGAGTAATTGCGTGCTGCAGTGCAGTACGGGGAACAGAAACTCCCGCACGTAATTCAGTTTCTGCTAGTTCCATCTCATCATCAAGAACTGAACGAACAACAGCACGCAGATAACTCTGGTCTTCTTTGAGTGCAAGCGGCACGGGAATCGGACTTCCATGTGATTGTTCGCGCACAAAGTCCGCGTGTTGTTCAACAAGTTGTGTCATTGCGGCTTGCAGCAATCCGTCTTTTCCACCGAAGTAGTGATGAACGAGACCGTGATTCACGCCTGCTCGTTCCGCAATGCCTCGCACACTCATCGCACGGGGTCCCACTTCTCCCAGCATTTCTGCAGCGGCATTGATCAGTTTCTGTTCGCTGTCCACTCGGCTTCGGGTCGATCGCTCCGCAATGCTCACGCTTTATTGTCCCGCGGTTGCGTAATTAGTGATCTCAGCAAATGTCGCACCAGATTTGAACTGAGCTAGGAGCTTGTCGAAATCAACGTTGATACCAATGGGGTTGGCGGCAAATAATGGCCCTGCCATGAACGCATCGGCCTCTTCCATTGTCAGTGAGTCCACTTGTGTTTCCACTTGGTTGCCATCAGGGTCGCGGTAATACGCAGACAGAGTCATTCCGTGGTTGATTGTCCAATATGGATGAACACCCTTGACCTTCATCCGCTCGAACTGACCAAAGAGATCTTCGAGCGAGGCATATGTGAATGCGAAGTGCTCCACACCACGCGCCTTCGGATTGTTGTCATCAAGATCCGGGATGTTCGCAATTGCAATGCGGTGATGTTCATCGTCATACGAGATGAAGGTGATGAAGTCATTCTCATAACGTGCATCGCCCTGCAGGAAGTCCTTCCACCAACCGACCATCTCTGTGTATTGGGAGGTCTTGAGAACAATGTGAGCGAATTTGATGGGCGAGGCCATGAGAATCTCCAATTGCGGGTTAGTCAGTTGACTAACCATGACTATAGTGCTGATTATGAGCTTTCGTTTTGCCTGTCTGAATGGTCGTGCCCAACTTGTCGTAGGCCCTAACAACAATGTGGTCGACTTGGCCGAGGCAAGTGGCGGAGAGTTTTCGTCCGAGCCCATCGAGGCCTTCCGCCGTTGGGATGAAGTGCGCACATTTGCTGCCACTGTCTCCGACCCCGGCACACCCGTCGATGTCACCTCACTTGATGCACCATCACCATGGCCGCTGCAGTCATTCGGCATTGGCCTCAACTACAAGTCGCATGCAGAAGAAACCGGAATGGAGCCACCAAAGACTCCACTCACCTTTGCGAAGTTCTCCTCATCTATCGCTGGCGGTTATGCGGATGTTCCCGTTGTCGGCGGCGCTATTGACTGGGAAGTGGAACTCGTTGTCGTCATTGGTAGCGGTGGTCGCAATATCTCCAAGAAAGACGCATGGGATCACATCGCAGGTGTTGCCGTGGGCCAAGACATTTCCGACCGCGCGTTGCAGTTCGCCGCATCTCCACCCCACTTCGACCTCGGTAAGAGCCGCAAGAACTACTCCCCCTTTGGCCCGTGGCTTGTCGATGCAAAAGGCCTTGCGAATCGCGATGCATTGCACATGACCTGCACGCTGAACGGCGAAGTAGTGCAGGACTCACTCACTGATGATCTCATCTTTGATGTTGGCGACATCGTGGAGTACTTATCAGGCATTGTTCAACTGCTTCCCGGTGACGTGATCTTCACTGGTACTCCTGGTGGCGTCGGCTTCAGCCGCAAGCCGCCCGTGTTCCTTAAGGCTGGTGACGTCATCGTCTCCACCATTGATGGAATTGGCACCACCACAAACCATTGCATCCAGGGGTAAGTCTCGTTTTCTAAATGGGCTCTACTCATTGAGGAATTCCTAAACAGAACTAAGTTGAGACCAACTCCAACTCAAGGGTGTGGTCATGGGACTCAGCAAAAATTTCGAAGGCGTTACTGGTCGTTACTTTGAGGACTCCACTCCGTGGTGGCCACCCTTGCAAACTCCTGGTGACGATGCACCAAACGTTGTTGTTGTTCTTCTTGACGATGTGGGATACGCGCAATTTGGTTCGTATGGCTCCGATCTTCAGACACCTACGTTTGACGGGCTTGCAGCAAAAGGTTTGCGCTACGCGAACTATCACACCACTGCGCTGTGCTCCCCCACCCGTGCATGTTTAATGACAGGACGCAACCATCACGCTTCCGGCCTGGCATGCGTGGTTGAGTTTGCACAAGGCTTCCCCGGCTATGACGCCAACATTCCACCTGAGAATGGTTTTGTTTCAGAGGTGCTGAATGAAAATGGATATGCAACGTTTGCTCTCGGCAAATGGCACCTTGCACCTGCATATGAGAACAACGATGGTGGCCCACGCACACATTGGCCGTTGAGCAAAGGCTTTGACCGCTTCTACGGATTCCTTGCCGGCGAAACCGATCAGTACCACCCCGACCTCATCCACGACAATCATCAAGTGGACCCACCAAAGACTCCGGCAGAGGGGTATCACATCACCGAAGACATGACGGATCGTGCGATTCAGTACATCAAAGATCTTCGTGCGTTCTCTCCCGTGAAGCCATTCTTCATGTACTACGCACCGGGCGCATGCCATGCTCCGCACCAAGCACCGAAGTCGTACATCGATGCGTATCGCGGCAAGTTCGACATGGGTTGGGACGCATGGCGCGATGATGTGTTCAAACGTCAAGTTGCATCTGGGTTGTTACCCGAAGGAACCGAACTCTCCGAACGCCCATCATGGGTTCCTGCTTGGGATTCACTTAGCGATGACCAGAAGCGTTTGTACACGCGACTCATGGAAGCATTCGCAGGCTTCATGACACACACCGACGCACAAGTCGGTCGCTTATTGGAGTTCATTGATTCCTTGGGTGAACTCGACAACACCATCGTGGTCATCATGAGTGACAATGGTGCATCTGCAGAAGGTGGCCCGACTGGTAGCCACAATGAGAAGTACTTCTACAACTTTGTTCCCGAGAGTCTTGAAGAAAACCTGAAGCACATTGACGACATCGGTACAGAGCATTCGAACAACCACTACCCGTGGGGTTGGGCGTGGGCTGGCAACACGCCACTCAAGCGATTCAAGCGCGACACTAACGAAGGCGGCGTGTGCGACCCAATGATTGTGCATTGGCCAAAAGGAATTGGCACACCGGGAGAAACACGTCATCAATACGTGCATGCCATTGACCTCAAGCCCACACTTCTTGAACTCATTGGCATTCAAGCGCCACGCGTGATGAAGGGTGTTGAGCAAGCCCCTATTGAGGGAACAAGTTTTGCGTACTCACTGAAAGACGGTGCTGCACCTTCGCAACACACGACGCAGTATTACGAGATGATGGGTTCACGTGCGATTTACAGCAATGGCTGGAAAGCCGTGGTGTACCACCCACCGATGATGTCGAACTATGAAGACCGAGCAATCTCTCAACGATCATTTGAAGAAGACATCTGGGAGCTCTACAACGTCGCGAAAGACTTCTCTGAATGTCATGACGTCTCTGCGCAGTTTCCTGACAAGTTGCAAGAACTCAAGGAACTCTGGTGGGTAGAGGCACAGCGCAACCAAGTACTGCCTCTGAACAACCAGCCAGGACGTTACGGCGATCGCCGTTGGTTGCGTGACCGTTATGTGTACCACGCAGGCATTGCATCCATTCCAGAGATGACAGCACCAAACCTGCGCAATCGCTCATTCCATATCAATGCAGAACTCACTATTCCTGCCGATGGAAACTGCGATGGCATCATCGTGTGCCACGGTGGACATGCTGGCGGTTACGCCTTGTATCTCAAGGGCCGGCGATTGCACTACGTGTACAACTTCCTTGGCTCCTTCTCTACTGTGATTTCTGCAAGTGAAGAACTTCCTGTCGGCGATGTTCTCGTACGTGCAGTGTTTAATGCCACTGGGCGTTTCCGCGGCGATATGAATCTGTATTACGGAGATGTCCCGATGGGTAGTGGCTCACTTCCCATCACCGTGCCATTGACATACGGCGTCGACCCATTCTCTGTTGGTTACCAACGCATGGGCGCAATCCATACAGACCTGCCCGGCAAGTTTGAGATGCCAGACGGTGTCTTGCACCGTGTGATTATCGATGCAATCGGTAAGGCATATCGCGACCCTGAGGGTGAAGCGCGCGCCGCTCTCGCCAAGCAGTAACTACAGGGTTACAAACACCATGTACGCGAGGATGATTCCTCGTGCTGTCCATGCAATAGTTCGTGGCCAGTTGGTAAGCACCAACTCTCGTCCAAGACTCGGAGTCGGATTCACAGCCATGCGTTCATGACGAGGCACCGAGAGAAACACTGTGCACCCAAGGGCTACAGCGAGAAGAAGAGCGTTCACCCAAGGCAACCACCATGCGACACCATCGGGCACCCACTTCAATAATGCCAACGTGCTGAATCCTTCGACTGTCATCGGAATCATCACAACCCACGCCGTACGTTGTTGATGCTGCACAGCGACTGATGAAGCACTCTCTACTGGCACAACAGCGAGTAATGGGTAATGCACAATCTGCACGAACCAGATGACTCCCACCATCATCCACGTGGCGAGAAGATTCAGGATGAGAGCAGTGTTATTCACGCAACGAACCGTATCCCTGTGAGTTCATCTTTGATCACAACTCAAACGATTCCGTATTCAGAGATGTCAACCATGCGCTTCTCATCAATGGAACGATGCGCCGCTGCGCCGATGACAACACTCCACAGACCATCTTCAACGGTCACCTCCGGAACGAGTCCAGAAGCGACCGCATCAATGAACCGCTTGCACTCGATGAAGCTTGCACCAAAATGAAAACCGACATGAGCAACATCTGGGTCAATCCCGACTTTGACTTCACGAGTCTTTCGTGTGGCACGCTCACCAATCACAATGTGCCCGTCGCCAGGAACAAATGCTTCGACTTTTCCAGTTGTACCGACCGCTGAGATCTCCTGCTCATGGCGAGAACCTTCGGCAAACATACTGAGGTCCAACATGGCACGCACGCCATTGGCGTATTCAACAATCACGTACGCGTTGTCCAAAATGTCAGATGTCTCGCCGTTATAGACCTCGTCGAGATGATTCACGTCTTGACCGCCACTGGCCATCACACGTACTGGTCGCGATTGCACCACAAGATTCATCAGGTCAAAGAAGTGACAACACTTTTCAACAAGAGTGCCTCCCGTATTGCGCGAGAAACGATTCCAGTTGTCCACTTTCACTAGGAATGGAAACCGATGCTCGCGAATTGCGAGCATCTTCAGTTCACCCACCACACCGCCATGAACTTGACGAATAAGTTCTGCAATCGGTGCCATGTACCGATACTCAAGCCCTACCCACGTGAGCGCGCGACGAGTCTTCTGTGCGTTCACAATTGCGATGCAGTCCTCGACTGTCGTGCACATCGGCTTCTCGACAAGTACAGGCAAATCTGTGGTGAAAATGTCATCAAGAATCGCTTTATGCGTGAAGTTCGGAGATGCAACGAGAACTGCATCAACAAGACCAGAAGAAAGAAGCTCGCGATGATCGGAGAAGAACTGCACCCCTTCGGCTGCATCTCCGAGCGTGATTCGTGCCCACGTCAGTGGCTCTTCGTTCGGGTCGCTCACCGCGGTGATGGAGACATTGGGTAGTCCCAACAGGTTCTTGAGATGCTCGCAGCCCATCATTCCGGTACCAATGACACCAACGCGTACTTGCTTCATCTTTCCCACCTTAGAGCGGTGACTATTTGCAGACACCCAATGGACAACTAGAGTTCACTCCAGTCGTACCGGGGGGCGCGACATTTCATAGGGGGAAATCCACATGGCAATCGTCGATCTCATCGAATCTGGTCTCGGTCTACTCAAGAACGAGGCAGACATCACTCCACAGTGGGTCGAAGGTGTACTTAAAGGCAGCAAGAGCCTTGAAGACAATGTCTCCGTCACCGCAGTGAGCATCGAACGCATTGGCGAAGGTGTTGGCATTCTCAGCATCCTCCAGCGCGTGATCCCCACCTACTCCGGTGACACAAAAGCGCCCAAGTCTTTCGTGGTGAAGTACCCCACCGACGACCCGACCCAGCGCTTCACCGCTGATGCGCTTGTTTTGTACATTCGCGAACTTGTGTTTTACAAAGACTGTGCACCAGATGCACCGTTTAAGACCGCGAAGTGTTTCGGACAAGCAATTGCTTCTGATAACACCGACTTCACGATTGCGATGGAAGACATCAGTCACTATCAACAGCTCAATCAGTTGCAAGGTGCGAGCCTTGACCAAGCAAAAGTTTTCCTTGAGGTCCTTGCCGACTTCCACGCCATGTGGTGGGGCAGCCCGAAGCTTGCGAATTACACAGAGGTTTTCCAACCCCTGGATAACCCCACGTACAACGCAGTTCTCCCAATGCTCTGGACCGCTGGATGGCCAGCTGCTGCCGAGCATGCCGGCGATCTCATCTCAGACAACGTTCGTGACATCGGTGATATGTGGGCCGGCAAGGTTCCCTGGATGCTGCAGAATCTCTCCGCACCCACCACCATGTGCCACGGTGACTTCCGCGCTGACAACCTGATGTTCGATGGAGGCAAGCCTGTTGCAATCGATTTCCAGATTGTCGGAACAGGTTCAGGCATGTACGACGTGGGCTACTTCATCAGCCAGTCGATTACTACTGCTGTTCGTCGCGGACACGACAAGGAACTAGTTGACACCTACCTTGATCGTTTGGAATCTCACGGTATCGACGTTGACCGCGACGAAGCATGGCGCCAGTACCTCGTCGCCATTACCTTCTGCGTCACCTACGGCGTTACATCATTCGCTAGTTACACAGAACAGAATGAACGTGGTCAAGATCTCATCCGCGAGATGTTCATTCGAGCACTCTCGTGCGTCGAAGACAACAACGCCCTCAGCGTCATTCGGTAGGAACAAACCGTCCGTCCGCCTTGCAATGTGAGGCAGACTGAGACCATGACCGAACATACCCACGACCATGGCCGTGAACTACTGCGACAACTAGGTTCCGAGGGTCGCGAACTACGCGCACTGATCCCTGATGTCTACACAGCCTTTGGAGAGTTACACAAGGTTGCAATGGCTGAAGGTTCTCTCGACAAGAAGACAAAAGAACTCATTGCTCTAGCAATTGGTATCTCATCGCGCTGTGATGGTTGCATCGCTAATCATGCACGAGGTGCAGCATTAAACAACGCAACAGAAGCAGAAGTCGCTGAGACCATCGGCGTGGCCATTCTCATGGCTGGCGGACCTGCCACTGTGTACGGACCACGCGCATTCGCCGCATTCCGCGAGTTTGCTCAGAAACCCGCGTAACGAATTCAAGCTGGCTTAGTGGCCGATTGACTTGTTGATGCGTACCGGAATGGTGCGAGGTCCGCGAACCTGACCGCCAGCCCACGTGACTTCTGCATCTTCACGAAGTTCAAAATCAGGAACACGCGCGAGGAATTCTTCAATCGCAACACGCATTTCCATGCGTGCAAGGTTTGAACCAACGCAACGGTGAATACCTGCACCGAATGCAACATGGCGGTTGTGCTCGCGGTCGATGATTACCTCATCGGGGCGCTCGAAATGCTTCGGATCACGGTTGGCTGCGGGGAAAGCCATCAGAATGCGATCGCCTGCCTTCATCGGGCAGCCTTCATATTCCATGTCTTCATTCACAAGGCGAGCCATCGTCACTGGTGAATATGCACGAAGGAATTCTTCAACAGCACTTGGAATGAGTTCTGGTTCTTGTACCAAGCGAATGCGATCTTCTGGGTGTGTCGCAAGATGCCACAACGCAGAACCGATACCGCTCCATGTTGTATCAACACCAGCAATCAACAACAGGCCGCACATACCGAGGATGAGACCATCGGGGTATGGCTCGCCGTCATGCTCTGCATGAACAAGCTCACCGATGAGGTCGCTTGTGCTTCCCGTTTCACGACGATTACGAATCTCGCCAATGAAGAAATCTTGAAGTTCAGCGCGTGTCTTGATACGAAGTTCTGGATTCGTGAGACCAGCTTCCAAAGTGTTGCGCACCCACGTTGTGAATTGATCTTTCATCGTGGTGGGAACACCCAACATCGTTGCAATCACTTGAGCAGGAATTTGTTGTGCGTATTCAACAGCAATGTCGGCATCTGGACGACCGGCGATTGAGTCCATCAACTCACGACACCATGCGCGTGTAAACACTTCCAACTCATCGACTGCCTTCGGAGAAAAATCTGGCAAGAGCTGACGACGAGTCCATGTGTGCATCGGTGCATCTACCGAAATTGGTGCCGCAGGAGCAGGACCGTATGCGCCTGAACCTGGTGCCTCTGCAGGAGGAACAACAATGATCTCGCGCGATGAGAACTTCTCTGGCTCTCGAGCCATCTTTGTGACGATGTCGTATGTGGTGGGCAACCAAGAGCCACCCCACTTGTCTGTATGCGCAATGGGGCACTGTTCGCGAAGGTCATCCCAGATCTCAAACGGATTCTCGATGTATTCCTTGCTGAAAATGTCGTACTCGCTGGTCCAGTCGATCATCTCGCTCATGGCTGCCCCTTTTGTTGGTTTCCCTTATGGTGAGAATAACTCTCCACTGGGAGTGACGCCAGCCACAGGCATACGATTCCCCCATGTCAAACCTTGAAGTTGTCCAGGATCCCGCCTCTTTGGGCCTTGACCCCCTACGCCTAGACCGCATTCAGACTCATTTCGCCAAATATGTCGATGAGGGCAAGCTTCCTGGCTTCCACATCACCGTTTCTCGTGCTGGCCAGCTGGCATACAGCACCAAGTACGGCCATGCCGATGTTGAGAACGCCAAGCCCATTGCGGACGACACGATCTACCGCATCTATTCGATGACAAAGCCCATCTGTGCTGTGGCCGCCATGATCTTGTGGGAAGAGGGCCTGTTTGAGATGCATGACCAGGTGAAGTGGTTCATCCCATCATTCGCCAACCAGAAGGTTTTCCGTTCCGGCACTCTCACTGCCCCACGCTTTGAACCAGTCACCGAGCCGATGGAGATGTGGCACCTCTTCACTCACACCGCTGGTCTCACCTACGGCTTTGTCTATTCCAATCCTGTTGATCAGATGTATCGCAACGCAGGTTTCGAGTGGGGCGTGCCACGTGATGCATCTCTCGCCGACATCTGCGACAAGTTGGCCGATCTCCCCCTCATGTTCCAACCCGGTACCGAGTGGGCGTATTCAATGTCCATCGACATCATCGGCCGCGTTGTTGAAGTTCTCTCAGGAATGTCATTGGGTGAATTCATGAAGAAGCGCATCTTTGACCCCTTGGGAATGACCGACACCGCATTCCATTGTGAAGCAGAGAAGTCAGACCGACTTGCGGCACTCTATGTTCCGAACCCGGCAGACAAGAAGATGCTCCGCAACGATGCTGCGGGTGCAGGCGCACTGCACGAACCAAAAGCACACCTGGGTGGTGGCGGACTTGTGTCAACAACATCTGACTATCTGAAATTTGCAGAAATGCTTCGCAACGGCGGTGAATACAACGGCGTTCAAATACTTTCTCCACGCACTGTTGCATTCATGGCATCGAATCATTTGCCTGACAATGCAGACCTCACGGCGTTTGGTCGTCCACTCTTTGCAGAGACCGCATTCGACGGAGTGGGGTTTGGATTAAGCATGAGCGTCACCATTGACCCTGTCAAGGCAAAAGTGCCTGGCAGCGTTGGTGATTACGGCTGGGGCGGCGCTGCAAGCACCAACTTCACGGTTGATCCGAAAGAAGATCTTGTGTACATGATCATGACGCAGCTCATGCCATCAAGCACGTGGCCATTACGCCCACAACTTAAGCAGCTGGTGCACCAAGCTCTCGTCGATTAGAGATTCGCTTCATCTGAGCAGTGAGAACTATCAGCATCACCACGCCTGTACCGATAATGACGAGGCCTTGAGCCATGTCGTTATCAATTGATTGATTAACAGTCATCACGACTCCGGTCACGATGCAAAAAGCTCCTGCAACCAATGTCTCCGAGGCAAGGAACTTTGTTCCGATAGCGAAAAGGGCGATTCCCGTCACGATTGGTATCACTCGCCCATTAGAGATGTCAGTTCCCAGTGTGATTGAGCCGATGACAACGAACAGCGAACCGACTGCGCGCGCAAAGTACGGTGCACCAATTCTTTGAGTTCCCACCACAGCAAGAGAAAGTCCTGATGCCACCATCAAGACTCCTGCGGCCCACCCTCTGTTCGGCGCAATCAATGCCCCCAACGAGAGCGCCACTCCATTCGCACCAACACAGAGTGCAACAGTGCCAGCAAACCTCGATGTCCGACAGCGATATAAGCCCCAGCCAAGAGCCGAACTCGTCAATATGAGTCCAATGAACTCTCCGCGCAACTCGGTGTTACTTAACAACACTGCCGTTGCACCCCCCGCACAACCCAATGCAGCAATTTCAAGTACCTCAGAGAAGCGATCACGAATGTCCGACCCAGATGACAATTTCCAAGAGCCGAATCCTGCCGCCACCGCAACGATGTACAACGAAGTCACAATTGCACCTTCAGATGCATCTTGAAGAGCAATCGCAAGAATACGAATCACACCCACGGCGATAATGAGGGCCGCAAGATACGTGATTAATTCACGAGGCGAAAATGACCACTGCGGAGCATCTGCAATCTCGGATGCTTGTTGCTCAGAGAGAATCCCCTGCGCGACAAATCCATCAAGTACTTCATTACGGGATTTGCGTTGATCCATATGCGTACTTTCTCACAATTTATGGGGTACGTGAGTACCAATCAACAAATTCAAAAGTTGCAGCATCTAATAACGGTGCAATCAGTGAAGCAAAAGAGACCGTCATGTGATTGTCATCTCGATACACAAGAACATTGCCCACGACAGTTGGACACGATGTTGTGATGCAGAACCAGTTCCGTACCCACAGCACCTGTTGGCCAGCTCGGTCAAAATCAACCAACATCTCATTCATGTCATCGCGATAAGCGACTCTCACACTCGGCGAGCATTGTTGAATGTTTGTGTAGCTGCGACTCAAGCACGTGGGCACATTTTGACCGGGATACGGAGTGTCTTCCATCAACACGGGCTTAATCCCACGACTTTCAAGTTCCGTTACAGTCCCTTGCAGTCCTTCTCGCCATTCCTTCTGCCACATTGGTTTGCGTGTTGACGCCGACAGCAATCTTTCAAATTGTGCAACAAACACAACTTGCACTCCGTCGGTCACCATTTGATCAAGAACATTTCGTCGCCATGGCGCGCATTCCTTGTACACCTTGCCGAGCACGCTGCTGAAAGTTGGGATTTCTGCCGGTGGACATCCGCGCTTTGTGTACGTAATGAGTTTCCAATTGCGCTTGATTGCAACCTTCTCAAATGCTGGGAACCACTGAGCAGCATGAGAGTCCCCATAAAGACCAACAACAATGGGTGATGTTTCATTGCCAAAGACACAGTTCTTTGGACGAATAGCGGAGAAACCCGCATGACAATTGTTGTTGTAAATAATCGGCATGTCAGAAAGAGCTCGTTGGAGACTCGGTGTGAGATTGCCCGGCAACCCTGTCATCGACGCTGCTTCCACAATTGCTGGTACTGGTTCCCCCCGTGATGGAAGATTGGGAGCTGTCGGCACCAGCGTGGTGGTGGTTGCAGCAAGGCCTGTAGGCAACGTTGTGTTGCCAATGACATTCGGAGTTGCCGCATCAGGACCTACCGTCATTGCTGGCGGATTGTTACGCGCAATGAGGCCTGCTCCAGCAACTAAGGCGATGATCGCAGTTGCCAGTGCAACCGCCCGAAGTCCTCGAAACGTGATGTTGTGACGAATTGGATTTTCAATAAATCGAAATGAGAACTCCGAAAGTCCTAGAGCTATTGCAGTACACACCAACCCATCGATGACCGACAACTCACGATTGAAAGCTGCTGCAACAACAATCAAGATTGGCCAGTGCCACAGATAGGCAGAGTATGAGCGAGAGCCAAGCCATTGAAACGGTGACAAACGTAGAAGCGCAACTGGTGCCCACGAGGTCGCATTCCCACCGCGAAGCACAACAATTGTTGCCAACACAGGAACCAATGCCCATGGACCGGGAAAACGTGTTCTTTCGTCAAACTGCACAACAGTCACGACGATGCCAATCAACCCGCACCATGCGGCGATTGCGCTTGCAGAACGAGCCCACTTCATTGTCATCATCGGCACCACTGCAACAAGTGCACCTGCAGCAAGTTCAAACGCACGTGTATGCGGCGAAAAGAACGCCCATGGCTGAGATGAATCCATCATTCTCATGCACAGAACAAAAGATGCGACTCCGACCACAGCAGAGAGAAGTCCAATACGGACGCGCACATTGACTCGACTCGTTGCAGTTGCACCAAGACAGATCAATGCAATCAGAACCGGCCACACCACATAAAACTGCTCTTCGACCGCAAGGCTCCAATAGTGCTGCAGCGGTGACGGCGGCAATGTCGATTGCAGATAGTCAGCGCCTCTGCTGGCGAAAACAAAGTTGGAAGAAAACGTTGCAACAGCCAGAACGTCATTCGCGACAGAACGCAGACGAAGTGGCTCTAGCCAAATCCACGATGCTCCAAGGGTTGCAACCGCAACGACTGCCGATACGGGAAGAAGGCGTCGAACACGACGGGCATAGAACGACGACAAGGAAATCGTTCCACTGGACTCTTTCTCGGTCACTAACAACGAGGTGATGAGGAATCCGGACACGACAAAGAAAACATCGACCCCGACATATCCCCCCGCAAGGCCTGGAACCCCTGCGTGAAAGAGAAGAACGGCAAGAACCGCTATGGCACGTAAACCCTCAATATCCGCGCGCCGTTGCATCCCTACGAGTATGGCTTGCCTGTTCGCCCAAGATGAGCCACGACGCCTGAACCCATCTTGTGGACATGGGACACATACCCAATTAGCGACCGAATGCGTGCGCCAACGACCCTTCTTGAGTGACACACTGGAGGGGTGAGAAAAAAGAAGGAAGACTCCTTTGACACCATGATGCGTGAGAACATCCGCAGTGTCACGGCCTTTGCACTTTCCATCACATCAAACCCTCATCTTGCTGAAGAAGCAGTCCAAGAGACTTTCATTCGTGCTTGGCGATACTGGCCAACATTTCGTCATGAATCATCAGCAATTTCCTGGCTCATCACAATCTGTCGTCGAGTTGTCATTGACATGGCAAAGAAGAGCCGCGTTCATGAGCAACTCCCAGACAACGTCGTTGAGATCCGCGATCACTTTGCATCAACAGCGATCTACGACATGGTGCGAGAACTTCCACTACCGCAACGTGAAGTTGTCGTCCTCTGCGCTGTTCTCGGTTTTGACTATGAATCGGTTTCAACAACTTTGAACATTCCCATCGGCACCGTTCGTTCTCGATTGGCACGGGCTCGGGAACACCTTGGTCGCCAGCTCGATGAAGTGATTGCCATCTGATATGACAGGAATGTCCTGTCAGCGAGCGCGAGCTCTCGTCTTGCAGCCGATTTCAGATGCTGACGAAGTCGGCATTGCTCGACAGCACCTTCTTGATTGTCCACTCTGCGCGTCAGACACAGCTGATGACATGGTCGACTCCATCAGTTCCCGTCTCGACATCCTTCGAGAACCTGGCGGGACCCTACGACTCAGCCTTCTGGTGATTGCCAGTGTCCAAGTCTTTCTTGCACTTCCCTGGATCTTTGGCGAAACACTGATTTGGGGCCCTCGGTCAGACACAGCGGTTGCTCATCTCACTCGAGACGGCGTCATCGGACTTGTGCTCGGACTGGCAGGAGTTGCGGTTGCACTCACTCCCCGACTTGCCTACTTTGCACTATCAATCTGCGGCCTTCTCGTGACTTTGCAGGCTGTGGCGTTCATCATCGACCGTGCCAACAGCACGGCGCACCCTGTTTTTGAGACGATTCACGTCCTTGCAGTCTTGATTACTGCCCTGGTTGTGATCATCGCCTTCCCGCGCCGTACTCGGCGGTAGGTCAACGCCTCACATTCGTCTAGGGTTTGGAACACCATTTACTAAGACATTCTCAAGGAGTCACAATGGCACGTAAAACCCGTGTGTTTGCAGCAATTGCAGCACTTTCACTCGTCGTCGCAGCTTGCGGCGGCAGCAGCGACAGTTCAGATACCACCACAGCAGGTGGCGGTGCTCTCGAACTCGTCAAAGACGGTGCACTCACCGTTTGTTCAGACGCTCCATACGAACCATTCGAGTTCCAAGCCGAAGATGGCACCTGGACCGGATTCGACATGGACATCATGCGCAAGATCGCTGAATCAAATGATCTCGAACTTGAAGTCAGCGTTCAGCCGTTTGATGGCATCTGGTTGGCACCCGCTGCCGGCAAGTGCGACGTGGTTGCTTCTTCGATGACAATCACCGAAGAGCGCACACAAGCTGCCGACTTCACCGATACCTACTTCAACGCATTCCAGTCACTTCTTGTTCGCAAGGCAGATGCAGAAGTCTTCACAACGCTTGAGTCATTGAAGGGCAAGACAATTGCTGTTCAGACCGGCACCACCGGTGAGGCTTACGCAAAGGCAAATGCAACTGATTCAAAGATTCAGTCATTTGACGAAGCATCAGCAATGTTCCTCGCACTCGAATCAAACCAAGTTGATGCAGTTCTTCAGGACTACCTCATCAACAAAGAGCGCGCAGACAAGCAAGGCACATCAGCTGTCTCTGCAAAGTTTGAAGAGTCACCAGAGGAATATGGCTTCGCAGTCGAGAAGGGCAACACTGCTCTTCTTCAAATTCTCAACAAGGGAATCAAGGATCTTCGTGATTCAGGTGACTACGACACCATCTACAACAAGTACTTCATCGGTTAATTCGCCGTTGTAAACGTCACGTAAGGAAGGGTCATGGCAATGAGCAAGCGACAGCGAGCGATGTATACGCGTTATGCGATTTACACGCTCAGTGTTCTTGCAATAGTTGTCATGGCCCTTCTCGTTGACTGGACTCGCCTTGGCAACGCGATGTTCAAATGGGAAATTGTCAAGAAACAATTTCCCGACATCCTGACAAGTGCAGCAAAAAACACAGTCGTCTTCACGATTCTTGGTTTTGCTGGTGGACTCTCGTTTGGTCTTCTCTTTGCGTTGATGCGCCTCAGCAGCATCCGCCCGTACCGTTGGCTCGCCGCCACGTACATCGAAATCTTTCGAGGCATTCCGCTCCTCGTCACTCTTCTCGCTTTGGGCTTTGGTATCCCCATCGCAACCGGCTGGAACTGGCCGAACCCCTATCTCCAGGGTGCAATCCCCTTGTCTCTCGTGGCTAGCGCGTATATGGCCGAAACCATTCGTGCCGGAATCGAAGCGGTTCCTAAAGGTCAAATGGAAGCTGCGCGTTCGCTGGGTATGTCGTACCCACGCGCCATGATCACGATCATTATTCCGCAAGCATTGCGCATCATTGTCCCACCGCTCACCAACGAATTTGTTCTTCTCATTAAAGACACCTCACTGATCTCGGTACTTGGTGTTACCGCAGCAACGAAAGACCTTGCTCGCTTCGGACGCGATGGTGTGAATAGCAGCGCCAACGCCACACCACTCATCGTCGCTGGTTTGGTATATCTCGCAATGACACTTCCTCTCACGCAATTAGTTGCATACATGGAACGTCGCGCAAAGGCGGCTGGCAAATGAGCAACGAGACCCTCCTCATTGATGACTACGTCGTCAATGTCAATGACCTCAACAAGTCATTTGGTTCAAATCATGTCTTGCGCGGAATCGATCTTCATGTTCAACGTGGTGAGGTTGTGTGCATCATCGGACCTTCGGGTTCCGGCAAGAGCACATTGCTTCGTTGCATCAACATGCTTGAGCAACCAACAAGCGGCACCATTGTTGTTCTCGGACGTGAACTCACACATATCGACTGCGATATCGATGAAGCACGCACAAAAATCGGCATGGTCTTTCAACAGTTCAATTTGTTCCCGCACATGACAGCACTTGAAAACATCGCTGTCGCTCAACGCAAGGTACTTGGCCGCAGCAAAGCAGAAGCCGAAATGAAGGGCCTGCAGTTGCTCGCGCGTGTTGGTCTCACAGAAAAAGCTGATGCATATCCAGGACAACTCTCAGGTGGTCAGCAACAACGCGTCGCGATTGCTCGTGCACTCGCAATGGACCCCGATGTCATGTTGTTTGACGAAGCCACCAGTGCGCTTGACCCTGAACTCGTCGGCGATGTTCTCAACGTGATGAAAACGCTTGCTGAGGACGGAATGACCATGTTGGTTGTGACTCACGAAATGGGTTTTGCATCAAACGTTGCAACTCGAGTGGTGTTCATGGACGGCGGTGTCATTGTTGAGCAAGGACCACCATCACAAGTCATTAACGCACCGCAAGAGGATCGCACCAAATCCTTCCTCTCTCGCGTTCTAAACCACTAGACACCCACTGCCTAATCTGCGCCCTATGAGCACCCAGCGCGACAAGATCCAAGCACTTCTCACCCTCGCGCAGCACCCCAATACTCCCCAGGCAGAAGCCGAAACTGCTCTTGCTCTGGCATCAAAACTGATGCAGAAACATGGACTCTCCCATGATGACGTTGCCGATGCAAAGAAACCAGAAGACACCGCCGTCGTGGTGCGCCGTTTCTCAGTGCATGGTCCATACCGCGTGCGTCGACAGAACATTCTCTATGCCATCGGTCTTGCGCACTCATGCGCTGGGTACCGAGCAGATGACGAAGACGGTGCATGCATTGTCGTTTTCTACGGACGTGACGCCGACATCACTGCTGCGTACACGCTCTTTGGCGCAGCCGACATGATGGGGCTTCGCTTATTACCGAAAGGTGATCGCTCGTGGCGCACATCATGGTGGCAAGGTTTTCAACGCGGTATCACCGAAGCGTTAGCGGGCGCGAAGAAGGAATTCATTGCGGAGACTCCTGGCTCTGGCCTCGTGCTCGCCGATCGCATGAAACGTGCTCAATCTGAACTTCGCGCAAAAGGCCCTCGTCTCACCGGTGGGTATTCGTACTCCGACACATCATCAGGGGCCTACAACAGTGGGCATTCTGCAGGTCGTGGATTCTCTTCTGGTAGTCGATCATTTACCAGTGGTGTTCGTGGAGAAATAGGGTGACATCCCTTCAGCAGTTCATTGAGGCGGCACACCATCGTGCCAATGAATACTCACGCTGCACTCCCGAGCAAGCGCTTGTCTATGCATGTGAAGACGTGGTCGAGCATGAACTTGGTTCTCGAGAGATTCTCTCCTCCGAAGCAGACGCAATCATCAATGACATTTGCCATGCTGAAGACATTGAAATTCCCACCATTCTCATTGCACGTAAGAGCAAGTCGGCACTAGCGCTTACCTACATCGATGAGAACATCATCTGCATTCGCGGCAAATCCACCACGATGTCCACCTTGTTACACGAGCTTGCCCACGCGGTGGTCGGTGCGGAATCACACGGAGTTCTCTTTCGCGATGAACTCGCTCGCCTCAGCCGGAAACACATCTCGGTCTCCTATGCAGCCCTTCTGCATTCGGTCTATTGCGGGGTCGGTCTTGAAATGTCGCCCTGGCCGGCGACTGGGGCACGACGCAACTAGAAGCGTCCACTGGCCCGTCTCAACAGTGGCAGAATTCGTGTATGACCACTGCACCTTCCGCGGATGACCTCTACGCATTTCTCTCCACCACGCGCTCTATTCGGCGTATTACCGACGCACCTGTCAGCGATGAAGTGCTCAACCGAATCATGCAAGCCGCAGTGTGGGCGCCAAGTGGCGGCAATCGTCAACCATGGCGCATCATCGCTGTTCGTGACCGCAGCATCAAAGAACGCATTGGCCGTCTGTATTCAGCAGAGTGGGACAAGTACGTGGAATACAACGTGTCGAAGTTTGAAGGACATCCACCAGCTGTCCTTGCTCAAGTACGCGAGGCGTATGCAGGGGGAACACGTCTTGCAGAAACTTTGGCTGATGTGCCAGTCCTCGCAATGTTTATTCACGATCCGTCAGCGCTCTATGTCACCGATGCAGATCTCGGTCGTCATCCGGTTGTTGGTGGCGCATCGCTGTACCCCGCAGTGCAGAACTTTTTGCTTGCCGCACGCGCAGAGGGTTTAGGCGGCGTTCTCACCACGTTGGTCTGCAATAGAGAAACTGAATTGCGCGACATCTTGAAGTTCCCCACCGGCTGGGGTGTGCATGCGATGGTGCCTATCGGGTATCCGCGCGGCAATCATGGCCCACTCACACGTGCGCCGATGGAAGAAATGACATCCATCGATCAGTGGCGTGACTAGTTAGTTACTCACTTGTAGCGGAACGCCACGCAACATCTGTTGGCCAACGACCAGTGCCACCATCTTCTACGAGGAATCCAGACAAGGTTCTATTCGTATTCTTCATTCGCCATTGCAACATTGCTTGCGTGAGCGGAAGTACAACAGCTGGGTCAGTCGTCAATGTACGCCACGTTGGATCCGCTTCAATGTCAAAACACAGCCAGTCGCCATCAGCGAACTGAACATATGCATGAGTGTCACTTCGGTGTACAGCCAAACTCATTGAGTCAAGATGACGCTTCCAAGGCGTGTCGTGTGGATACACAGGAATCAAAGTGGAACGCCAGTCATATTCCCAGTGGGCAGCGTCACGCCAAAAGGGTGGTTCCTCTCCGGCGAGGTATGGCGTTAATGGAAGTCCGTCGCACTGTGCAGGAACCGGCTGGTCCAACATGTCGCACAACGTCGGCATGATGTCGACATTCTCTGTGAACGCACGCACCACTGTTCCATGCGCTTGTGTCTTACGAGGATCTCGCACGATTGAGACGATGTGTTGACTAGTTTCCCAGTAACCCACCTTCTCTTTCAGTCCATGATCTCCAAGAAGTTCCGCATGGTCTGCCGTGACGATGATGACCGTGTTCTCCCACTGACCCGATTCTTCAAGCGCATCCCACACACGACCCAGTTGTGCATCTACTTCGCTGATCATGCCGAAGTATTGGGCACGCATATGTGCCAGTTCTACTGCATCAGTCGGTGCTTTCGTGCCGTCTAACAACAGCATGATCTCGTGAAAAGGTGGAACAGTTTCTGCCGGCGAAATCGGATCACCCACTGTTGCGGGGTCGTACATCGTGCTGAAGTGCCCGGCAGCGGAATACGGCGGATGGGGACGAATGAAACTTGCGTGTGCAAACCACCCTTGCTCTTGTTTCTCAATCCAAGACAACAACTCATTTGTCAGGAAAGTCGAGACGCTTGCCTCTGCTGGTCGTTCGTTTTCGGTGAGGAGCAACCTTCCAATACCCATATTGGTGTTGAACCCTTGCGCCTGCAGCCATTCACGCCACGGATCAAATTGTTGAGTGAGATCTACTTCGCTATCGAAACCTGGCAACACGCCTTCATAAGTAGACAAACGAGGATCATCGGCACTGTCCGTCACACGTGGATCGATTGCCTGATCTGTGTACCCAAAGAGTGCAGGTGCATACCCTGCCCGCCGAGCCATGAGAGCAACATTGTCAAACGACGCATCAAGTGGCGTTCCATTGGCAACAACACGATGATTCATTTGATACATACCGGTATACAACGATGCGCGTCCGGGCGCGCACGGTGATGCTTGGCTGTAGTGGCGTGCGAATCGCACACCCTTTTGCGCCAATCGATCAAGATTCGGAGTCTTCACGACTGGATGATCAGCTATAGAGAGACAGTCTCCGCGGAACTGATCAAGAGTGATGAAGAGAACATTGAGACTCATGGCCGCTGGCCAGTTGTCAGAAAAGTTCGAATATCAGCAATGGCGCGACGATCTTGCGCGGTGAAAATGTGGCCGCCCTCATAAATCGACAAAGTTGCGTTGGGTATCCGCTTCACGATTTCTTCCGAGTTCGAAACGGGCGCAATGCCATCGAAGCGGCCAGCTGTGACAAACACAGGAGCTGTCACCTGATGCAATCTGTCGCTCACGTCGTGACCAATTCGAGCACCAAGTTGCAATATCTCTCCCTTGATGGTGTCCTTTGATTTCGGGACTGCGGCTTGTTCATTGCGCATTGCCACCATTGCTGCATCATCAGGATGAGTTGCCAACCACTCAGGCGTAAACCGAGTATCGGTCAATGTGGCGATGCGCGCAGCACGCTCATCGGCAGGCAATGTGCCTAACTCATGCAACGGATACGACGCACCAGCATCTCCACCGGCCGACGTACACAACAGCACCAACTTCTCAACGCGCTGTGGATAACTCACCGCGAACTCTTGTGCGACCATGCCGCCAAAGCTGATGCCAACAACTGCGCACGTCTCCCAACCAACATGATCAAGCAATGCAGCGCCATCTTGTGCGTATTGAGCCATGGTGTACGGGCCATCAGGAATACTCGTTTCACCAAGCCCACGTTGATCATGAGCCAACACTGTGCATGATTTTGCAAGAGCACTAATCAAGAGCGCAGCGGACTTCAAAGTGGCACCCGACCCATTGAAGAACAACACTCGTGGTCCACTTCCGCTCACCTCATAGTTGATGGAAATTTCAGAGCGTTCGAACTTCGGCACGTCAACATTCTTCCATCTCATGGGTATCCACCATTCACGGTGCTACACAAGCCACTATCAATACCCGTGCAAACGTTTGTTGATGGAGTCAAACGCTCACTCGCTGAGCAACTTGATGTACTCCCTTGGCGACGAGTCACACTTCCTGGTCTTGATGTGGCTTGGGTCGGCATGAATGTTCCCTCCATCGATACCGGTGGTCGGCCGTGGGTTTGGGAAGTTGTGACACCGACTCAATATGAGGCATCCCATCGCATGCAAGACGACCCCATGGTTCTTTCCGTTGCACAAGACACTGTGATCGCAGAGGTGAACCACCGCGACCACTCCGGACCCATCATGCGGATGCAGGTTCCCGTGAAGGACACCCCTGACAGCGTGTCCGTCGCGGGCGGCATTGACCCCGACGGGCCTTGGTCTGTTCGTTTGGAGACCGGCTGGACCGTCCAAGCCATTGGCAGTGCAGCCCAATGCTGGATTGACCGTGAGGCCCCCGGCAGTGCCCGCCTTGACACCCCCGCTCCCCAGCTTTCCCCTCATCAGCGTTACAAGTTGCACCCTGCCATTGACATCGAATCGGCAGCCTTTGATCGCTTGCTTACACTCGACCCTGATGATGCGGCCATGGTCACCACCCTCCTTACTCGGGTTCACGAGGCACTGCGGCCCTACCGCTAAATCCTCACGCCCTCCATACTTGGAGGCGCTGTGATTACGACCTACGCCCTGTCTTTACCCACGGTTGACTGCACCGAGGAACAGCGCATCGCGGTCATCGACATCGTGAGCGACTGGCTCGTCGAGCATTATCCACTCGACGCTCGTGGCCCAGGTACCACAGTCCGTACGCGCGAGTCCTCTGATGATCCGGTGTTTCGTCTCACGATTACGGAGAGCGCACCAGGAAATTCTCATGTTGAAACATTGACAATCAGCGTTGTGATGATTGCCGATGTCCTCACCTTCGACATTCGCATCTCGTCCACCCCGACCGCATCACGAGTTATTCCTTTTTCATCCCCCATGCTTCCTGTTCGTGTTGCGCATCTTGTCAAGAAAGTTCTCACTGCAGTTCCCTCTGAAGATGCGAATCGTTACATCACCGATGCACCCACAGTTGTGAAGGACGAATTAGGTGGACAGGAAACAGCAGCATTTGTTCTCGCACCAAGCCGTCGCTTGCCGGTTCTTGTTGAAGTCGTCGATTTTGAACGCAATACCCCACTCTTAATTGCAATGGGAGCTGGTCCACTTGTTGGTCTCGTTCATGTGGTGCAGATCACTACTGCCGATGCACTGCGCGGGTTTCTTTCGCTTACTGGTTACACCTTGGTGGGACCTGGATGTGTTGTCGTCAACTGGGCAGGCAATACAGAACCTGAAATCGTTCATCGACGCGAATTACCGAGCGCCTCTGAAAACAGAGAGCGCGCTCGCCTCGTGCAGTTGATTCTCGAAACTGCAGCTCGCTCAATTGCGGCTCCTCGTGTACCAGCACCTCCACGTCGCGATGAAGATTTGGCCGAACTCATCTCACGCGAAGTAACAGTCACAAATGAAATCGTGAGCGAAGACCAAGCAATTCACATTGAACAACTCGAATCATCCATTGATGAACTAGAAGCTGCTCTCGCCGATGCCGACCGTCGCCTAGCTGAACAGCGCGCACAACTAGAACAAAAGGGCGGTCAGCTTGACGAGTTGATTCTGCGCAACGTCTCTCTTGAGATGCAGGCGGGAAACACCGCCAACACTCGGGCGGTTGCATCGATGACAGAAGCGCTCCGATTAGCCCAAGAACATTGCCCTTTCTTGGTGTTTCACTCTCGCGCCATTGAATCTGGCGAAGGCCTAGAGGGACCCGAGCCTGTCAGTGTTCTGCAAGATCTTGTTCGCCTAAACGAAGTGGCCCGTGCCTGGATGTCGGGCGAAATCACCGGCACAAGCATCAAGTTGGCATGTCGTCAAATGGGTCTTGACTTTGCCCCAGATATCTCTGCCACTGCTCGACAGAAATACGAAGAGGACTACCTCATTGATTGGCGAGGAAAAATAGTTCGCGCAGAAGCACATCTTCGTCGTGGCAGAAAAGCCCACCTTGTGCGTATCCATTTGTATTTCGATTCCGAAACGCAACAGGTGGTTGTCGCATACATCGGCCGTCACCTTCGTGACAAGGGCTCGTCCTCGTAGCGCGCCTAATCTACTGATGTGAACCGACGCAAGATTCTCAAAGGTATAGCCCTCGTCCTCGTCGGCTTTTCACTCCTCACAACTTTCTCTGTTACTCGTTATGTGTTGGCGCACCCCAACGAACCGCTACAGCAAAACATTGCGTCGTGGGCGCGCAACAATGGCATGGGTGCGGTTGTCGACCAGTTGGAAGTGTGGCTACACAACGAGCCACCCGCCGTTGCCCCCGTCGACACACTGGCCCTTGTCCCCTTTGATACTGATCCGCCACAAGCAACCACTACTCTCCCAACAGACAGTGCCACAACAACGACCGCACTTCCGCCTGAGAACACAGCACCAGCAGTCCGACGCCCCATGAAGGCAACACAGTCGTGCCCTGCGCCTACCAACATTGTGACCACCACTCTTGCCCCTGGTGAAACAACGACAACCACCACGACCACGACCACCAGCAGCACATTGCCTGGTGAGACGACAACGACAACCACCACCACTCTTCCTACTCGACCAACCGATGTTGAAGCTGTCATCTCGCCCGCCATCAAGGGCGAAGGTGCATGGCGAGCAATTGCAAAAGTTCGCAAAGAGCCGATGATCTATGCGACGTCTATTCGCCCATTGTGGTGTTACGGCTCCGTTGTTGCCACGATGGCTACCTACGACCCAACAAAAGTTCGAGCTGCACTGTTCAACGGCACCGAAATTCCTGGTGGAAAAGGCTGGAAGAACACATCAAGCATTCGCGGGGCTGCCGTGCGATCCCTCATCGCCAGTTTCAACGGCGGATTCCGTTTCGAACATGAACCTGGCGGATACATCACAGAAGGTCGCACAATTCGAAAGATGCGAAAGGGCTATGCGACATTCGGCATTCGCCCTGATGGCACAAGCACCATTGGTATTTGGGGCGAAGACATGAAACCCGACGAAGAGTGGGCATCACTTCGTCAGAATCTTCCGCCACTTGTTGCCGAGAACAAATCTGTGTACGCCTCTTACAAGGAAGTCGACTGGGGTCAAGACTTCGATAACAAAGTCTTTAGTTACCGTTCTGCTGCATGTGTTCGCATGGACGGATTGATGATGTTTATTGCAGTTGGCAAAGTCAACATCGGAATGCTTGCCGACACACTCGTCATTCTCGGCTGCCGCACTGCCATGGAACTAGACATCAACGGCACATGGCCATTCTTTTCGACGTATTCCAACTTCGGAAAAACGAACCGACAAGGAAGAACAATTGACACTCGGATGGGAGACCCCGACCGTCATCTCAATGGTGCCACCAAGGATTTCATTGGGCTTTTTGACCCTCAGACATTGAAGCCCGGTGCGGTCAAGTAACTAGCGAGGCGCCAACTGATACTGGCCGAGCAAACGTGGTGCCCCACCATCAGTGGTTGTTACCACGCCATCGTCAACAAGCTTGCGTAAGTGCGACCACACACTGCGGCGCGCCGGACGATGTAAACGCTTATCGATGCTTGCGTAGAGCACTTTCACAATGCCAGGAATCGTGTCATTGCCAAGAGCAATCTGTTCCACAATCTGCTTCTCGCGCTCCACACGATGTGCAAGATACGCATGCAGGAAAGGTTGTGGATCAGTGACAGGGCCGCCATGGGTGGGCCAGAGAATGGCATCGCGGCGAGCAATGACTTTCTCCATGGATGCAAAGTACTGACGCATGTCGCCATCGGGTGGCGAAACAACCGTGGTGGACCAACCCATCACGTGGTCACCCGTAAACAATGCTCGATCAATATCCATCGCAACACTGAGATGGTTCGAGGTATGGCCAGGAGTCGCAACAGCAGTCAGTGAGAACTCCGATGTCGTGAGAAAAATCTCTCCGTCTGTCACTGCAACATCTGGTGCAAACGCCAAGTCAATAGTTTCGCGCTCTTCGTCGCTTTCGTTCTTCTTCTCTTCGGGGTCATCCTCCGAAGGGTCATGATCATCTTCTTCAACGAATCCCTCATACACCTGATGCGGACCAATGGCGTATCGCGTCGCATTCGTTTCAGCATGCAGCCATGCAGTGAGAGGTGAATGGTCTGAGTGGCAGTGAGTAACCACGATTCCCACAACATTGCGTCCCGCTAATGCCTCATGCAATGCGTCGCGATGAGAATCCAGTTCTGGACCCGGATCAATCACGACAACATCTTTTGTTCCGAGGATGTACGTGCCCGTGCCGTGATAGGAAAACTTTGAAGGGTTCTTTGCAATGACGCGCTGAATGAGCGGTGTCATCTGCTCGGCAACGGCATACGGAGCATCGTCGATGCGGGGAACAAAGGGAATCGCCACAGTCAAAACCTAGATGTTCACCGCGCGGACACTACCCACCGGCTTGCCATGACCCAGCACTACCTCAGTGACTGAGTCCGGAACTGCAGACACATCAACGCCGAGGCGCTGTAAAGCCGCCAGTAAAACAGTGGCAGTTCCACGGCCCGACCCATCCGAGAGCTTCAGTGCCACTGCCCGACCATCGCTCATAGCGGCAACATAAATTGATTCAGCGCCATCCTTAGCAGCCAAGCCAGGGATGGCAGCAGAAATAGCGGTTGCATGTCGATCATCACCAGCAACCAAATGCGGGTACTTTTCCATCGCCTCAAAGATCATGCGACCATCAGACCCAGCATCACCGTTGGCAAGTGATCGCATTGCACGCGCCAGACGATGTAGTTCGATCATGTGCGCAGGTGCCCCGCACCCATCTGTGCTGATGGCAACTGGTGGAGCACCCGTGACTTCAGCAATCGTCTCTGTGATCGCAATCTGTAAGGGATGATCTTCGTGCAGATAGTCGTTCGTCGACCACCCATTGATCACACACGTTGCCAACATGCCTGCGTGCTTCCCACTGCAGTCCATCTGCAGCGCAGTCTTTCCACGCCCAGTTCGAATTGATTCATGTGCTGACGGAACATGAACACAGAATCCAGGTGTATTCAGCAGTGCTGATTCGTCAAGACCAACACCGGCAAGAATGCTGAGCACCATTTCTTGGTGAATGGCTTGCCCGCTATGACTTGCACAGACAAGCGCTAACTGATCTGCGGGTAAGGAAAGCCCCGCACGAACCATGGCCAGCGCTTGAAACGGCTTTGTCGCTGAACGCGGAAAGATTGTGACGTGCGGATCACCAACACTGAATGCGATCTCACCATGCGAGTCAAGAGCAACCAACGCACCGAAGTGAATGCTTTCGTCAATTCCACCACGCGACACAATTGCAAGTGGAGCAAATTGCGCCGGCGTTACCCCTGTCATGACTCTTGATTGCTCTTTGACTTCTTTGACTTTTTCTCGCGAACTTTTGTCGGTGCGACAAGTGTCAAAGGGTCATCAATAACATCGTGTCTCACGCCCCATGCAGAGATAAGCGCCTGGCCCATTGCAACGCCAGGTAACGCCAGCAGTGCGCCGATAGGACCGAGTACTGCAGCACCCGCAAGTGCTCCACCAAAAGCCAATGCCGGGTGTAATTCGAGAGTGCGCGCTGTAATGCGCGGTGAGAAGAGATAGTTCTCTAACTGCTGATAGAAGAAAATGAATCCGAGAATGATTAGTGCCTTTGTCGGAGACTCAATGAAGGTCAAGAGAACTGGTAGTACTCCAGCGAGATACGTACCAATGACTGGAATGAACTGCGATATCAGTCCCACCCACAGCGCCATTGCAATTGGTGCGGGAGCACCAACAGATTGGAAGAGTATCCAGTGGAAGAGTGCTGACAACACAGCCAGCAACGCGCGTGAGTACAAGAATCCACCAGTTTTTGTGATGGCAAGTTCCCATGCATCAAGAACAGCACGTTGACGCTCCGGCTTGAGACGAGAACAAATCACGCGGCGAAGGCGTGGGCCATCGGCGATGAAATAGAACGCAAACAAAAGAACAGAGAAACCTTGGAAGAGTACGCCCACAGCTTGTACAGATACTTTGAAAGCATTGTCTCGTTGGCCAAGAATAAATTTCTGTACCGGCCCGTTGGGATCGGAAATTGCTGCGTTTACATCTGCAGGATCAATACGTGTGTTGCCAACATCATTGATGATCTTGACTATGTCGTTGACATATCGCTCACTGTTCGCGAGCAAGTCAGCAACCTGTTGAGCAACAATGGTGCCCATTGCGGCAACAAAGCCCAGGGTCGCAACGACGAGTGACACCAACATCAGTCCGGTGGCAGATCC